>ERZ808270.234-NODE-234-length-35091-cov-5.229221_pt1 | contig 35091 bp, 29 predicted proteins | sample MGYA00521082_ERZ808270 | MGnify/ENA primary metagenome ERZ808270 (study PRJEB31516, sample SAMN03275594) | gut metagenome | biome: mammalia-associated habitat; material: feces | host: Papio cynocephalus | place: Kenya | collected 2012-07-27 ... | reverse complement strand
AGAGGAATTAGCAGCACGAAAAGGATTTTATATCGGTGAAATATACACGGAATTAGAATCTGGTGAGACAATCGCTGGTCGACCAAAAATACAAAAACTAATAGAGGATTGCTACAAAGGAAAATATAAAGGCATTTTGATTGTGGAAATAACTCGTCTGTCGCGTGGTAACCAAGGTGATGCACAAACGATTATGGACTGTCTTAAATACTCGAATATGAACAACGGTGTATTAGTCGTAACTCCAACTAAGACTTATGATGTAGCGCATAGTCAAGAAGATGAAGAATATATGGAATTCGAACTATTCATGTCTCGTCGAGAATATAAGATGATTCACAAACGTATGGATCGTGGTCGTAAGCAAGCAGTTGTGGAAGGTAATTACATGGGTACTTATCGTCCTTATGGCTACAACATAATAAAGACCAAGACTAAACGAACTCTGGTTCCTAATGAATACGAAGCACCATACATTAGAAAAATATTTGAATGGTCCGCTAAAGATAATTTATCAACCTTCGAAATAGCCAAACGATTAACTGCTATGGGAGTCCCTACATACAAAGGCGATTCTCAATGGTCTAAAGATAGTGTGAAAGCTTACCTGACAAATCCAGTGTATATGGGTAAAGTTCGTTGGAATGACCGTATGAGGATTAAGACTATGATTGACGGGGAACTAAAAATAACAAGGCCTCGATTCCACTCTGATCAATATATGCTGTATGATGGAAAACATATGAAAGATGCTCTGGTCGATGAAGCAACATTTAGGAAAGTTCAAAAGAAATTCTATAAAGATCGGACTAGATCAGGACTTAAACTAAGAAATCCTTTAGCTGGTTTGGTATACTGTAAGAAGTGCGGTAAAGCTATGCATTATCAACCATATGATAAAGACAGGAGTGATCGTATTGTTCATAAAACAAACTCTGGAGGATGTAAAGTAAAATCCGCTATTGCCGACGATGTAATATCTGCAGTAATCCATGGTTTGAAATTGTATGTAGAAGATTTCGAATTAAAAGTAGAAAATGCTTCTGATACAGATGCGAGTCTTATAGAAAAACAGATTGAAGATTTAGAGAAAGAAATTCGTAAGATCGAGAAGAAGAAAGCTAAACTATTCGATTCTTGGGAAAATGACGATATTACAAATAATGAATTTGTAGAACGTAAAAATATACACAATACCAGAATCGAAGTTCTTGAGAAACAGATTGAAGAACTGGAGTACACCATTCCAGAAAAAGTAGAACATGAAGAAAAACTATTGCTACTATCCGATGCGTTTATTGCTATGCGAGATGACGAGATAGACGCAACAGCAAAGAACGAATTTTTAAAACGCATCATCAGTCGAATTGAATTCAGTCGTGAAAATAACGGCGAGTTCATACTAGATATAGACCTACACCAATGAGTGTGGGTTCCTCTTTGAGTCACGTTTATATCATTAGGGCGCTATTTTTACAACACCCTCATGATATATACCTTGTCTGAACTAAGAAGAAACCTTGATATATCAACATTTAGGAGGAATTGTAAAATGAGAATTATATGGAAAGATACCGCTGTTGCTAGAGCTGATTTCAAATATAGAGGGTACTGGGTTGAAGGTTACTTAAACGGTTGGACTATAAATATACCTGGCGATAACAACATTTATAAAACAAATCGGTGCGCTAAGAATGCTATTGACGAAGCTTTAGGACTTGATGGGTTGAGACATAAGAAGTTGCCTAAAAGACTTGAATACGGTTATGAGGTAATTGGAACAAAAGAGGATAAGAGACTGGGATGAGAAAAATAAAAGAAAATATCGAGAAGTATTCGAAGACTGCGCAATATTATAAAATTCTAAAACGAATACGTAAGAAAAAAAGAAGAGGCCCCGTCTAAATGACGAGGTCTTTTTCTTTTAAAAACCATGTTTTTGTACTTTCAAATTATAATCTTTTGCCATTTTTCTATTATGCCATGCTTCTTTTTTAATAATCATGGTTAAACGCAAATTGGTATCTGCTTCTTGTATCATTTGCTCGTCATGAGTAATTTCTCCAAGTTGCTTCATACCGTATAAGAATTTTTCCATTTTTCTTAAGTGTTTATAGCATTTAATTCTTTCAAACATATTATAATCCTCCTTTAAAATAGTTTTCCTATAAAGGAGTGTGTAAACAACGCGAATGAAAAAGAAAAGAGCCTGAATTACTCAGACTCCTCCTCCTTGTTTTCCTTCACAGATTTACTTGTGAGTTTATCTTTGATGTCATCTCTGAAAAACCAAGCGAATTCTCCAGCAACAATTGCTGCATTCAATACGATACATCCTAACCAATGTTCCTTATAGAATCTACCAGTTGCCTTACATAATTCTGCATAGTCTTTCCAAAATTTTCTCATGATAAATACCTCCTATATAATAAATTTGTTATCGGTTTCTCATAAAGGAACATGTAATTTTCGCGAGGAGAAAAAAGAAAAGAAGAAGCTGATTATTCAGACTTCTCCTCTTTGAGTTTCACATCACTTACTTGATAAATTTGTACTCGTAATGGTTGACTGTTTCGACTACTTCATCATCAAACCAGTTGTCAAAGTTATCAGTACCGTTCTGGCCATCATTATAACCAACCTCATACGCTCTCATAGCACCTTCATTTGCGAATACGCCAATATCCATTGCCATATCCGGTAAAATAAATATGTATAAAATCGCTAATGTTGCCACAACTCCTGCTACAAACGCACCAATTGCTAAACCAACAGTTCTCATATTTTTCTTCATATTTTTGTCCTCCAATTTTGATTTTAAATTAATTTGTTAAGTGACATTTCTGTCATAAAGGAACATGTAATTTTCGCGTACTCCATTTTGAAGAAAAAGAAAAGAGGCTGTAACCATGACGGCCAGCCCCTTAACTCTTTACCTGTTAATAAGGTACTCCTGCAATTCATCTCTTGCAGACTTCATTTTTTCGATGCCATTTCCGGTGATGTCATGATTTATGATAACCAATAAACATTGAAGGATCATTCGATTGGAACACTCGATCTCTTTCAATCGTTTGTTATCATTATCAAGAAGTTTATCGTGCTGAGCAACGGTATTTTTAAGTTCATCGTTAGGCTTCTTAATTTCCTTTACAATTTTCCACACTCCCCATAAAGCTGTTACGAAAGCGCAGAAAGCAAGAATCTGTGCCGATGTTATCGTAAAATTCATTTTGCCCCACCTACATATCTCCAGAATTATTTGTTTCAGTTCCCTCAATAAACTTCTTAAATCCCTGATGCATACCCGTAGACGCAAGACCCATCAATGCACCATATACAGCTGACTCAATAGAGAATCCGCTGACAAACAAGTTCAATACCAAACCAAACACTGCCAGAATAACTGGAATGTCATCATTAGGAATGAACTTTAAAAAAGTCGCATGTTTGATGATATAACCTACCACCAAAGAAGCGACCACTACCAAAAGTACAAAATACTGAGTTAATGCTGTGAAATCCATAATCCTTCCTCCTTTTTTATTGTGCTTCGTTATTAGTTACCATCATTGCTTTCTCTTCTTCTTTACATCTAGTTATCAGCTGGTTTACAAACTTTAAGCAATCAGCCATGACTAATGTACTATCACCTTTCGTTTCAACAACCAATAACGTGTTGTAAAGTTTCTGCAGTTCTTCGCTCATTCTTACTCTCCTTTCTTCTCTAAAACTGCTAATCTATTGTTCAGGTCTTGTATCAACTTCAACAAAGACGGAACTATTACATTACTATTCCACATCTCAGGAATCACATTTCCATCTTCGTCAGTGATATGCTCCACTGCACATGGAAGAATGCCTTCCAAATCTTCTACAATAAAGCCATACAAATACTTATCATATAATTCATCATCAGAAGAAATATAATCAGTATTGTATTTGAACTTCTTGACAGGAAGATTATAAAGACCTTTCAACTCAGAAATATCAGCTTCTACAATACTGTTTTTATACCGCAGAGATGAGGATGTACTTCGACCAAACACACCGTTACTAGTAACAACCATATTAGCCGCAGAAGAATATGTACGGCTATATGCCATATATGAACCTATGTACCTCGATGTAGCGTCTGCAGCACCGAAGAGCCAAACAGAGTTCGTATTGTTTGCAGCGGCATTGTTGCCTGAAGTAATTTTGAATGCATTTCCGGTATTAGTCGTACCTACATCTTTAGCCTGATAATACATAATAGCAGCATTGTTGCCGAATACATATTGACCACTGGAATTCACACCGCATAATAAATAAGTGCTGCTACCAGCAATAATATGAAGAGCGTTTGTTTTGTTATCACCCTTGCCTAAATATATATTGGACCAGCCTTTTTCTCCGTAAATACCTAATGCATAAGTAGCATGTGCACTAGGAGCTATACTACGGCAATTAATCCACGAAGCTTCAACATCAATATTGCCGTTTGAAACTAAGCTAATACTATTGCCATATATATTAGTTCCACCAATCTTATTGATGTATCCGCCGTAACCGAAAACGGTATTACCAGCATCATTAAGAGCATCAATTATACCTAAATAGTTTCCGCTGTTATACGAAGCATTCTTAGCATATAAAGCACCATCCTGGAACATAAATGCTCGATCGGCGTTGTTGTTAACCGAAACATTACCGCCTTCCATATTCAAGAACAGATGACTCGAAGTCGTGGCATTAGATTTTGCCATGATTTCATTGTTATCCATTTCGATATGATAACCAGTCGGTGTACCAATAACCAATGCGGGTTTCGTAGTTCCAGATCCCAATGATCCAGTTGCGTCATTCGTATTCGCAATTTTCAGACCATACTGATCGAATGTAGCAAGAACCTTTCCATTCTTTCGAATATCTATACTATCGCTATCGATGTATATATTGTTTCCGGTGGTCTTACCGATTGTAGTGGTAGTACCATAACTAGAAAGTACTGTTCCATTTGAATCAAGAATATTAAGTGCAGAACCTGTTATCTGAGCTCTAGTTCCGGACCAAGATCCCGACGTCTTATTTCCTATCAATACGCCATTGGTGGTGTCAAAGGATATAAAGTTGGTAGCAGTTTCGGAAGCCGCCATCCAAGATCCCCATGCCGTATCGGATGTACCTGTACGCCAATATTGTTTCTCATTGACAGTCGCTGTTTGTTTTGGATAACTACCAGATTTATCATTCCAAGGAACAACAGTTTCAAGAGAACAATAAGTAGAACCAGAAAGCCCAATAGCGGTACATTTTTTAAACTCAACTACTGTTTGTTTTGGGTAGTTCGTCATATACCAACTAGGTGTCTGATTATCTTCTCTGGTATCTTTTACTGTTGTTCTAGCAAGCGCAGTATTAGCTGTTGACTGAGCTGTGGTGATATTACTTTCAGCGCTATCTAACCTAACAGTCAATGCTCCAGCTTTCTGCTCTACAGTAGATATCCGAGTACCAAGATTCGTAGTCTCGGTCACATTCGATGAAATACTGTTAGATAATACCGTCAGGGAAGCCTCAGCAGACGTCATTCTCGTATCCAATGCGGATATACCAGATTCTGCATCTTCCGGAGCAGGAGTCCAATCAGTAGCTCTATTACCCTTTTCGAGTTTGAGATCACAGAAATAAATATCGCCAGTAAGATCTCTCGTATGAATCTGAATTGAACAGTTTGTGGCAGTTTTAAGTTTATCGTCTGTTGTAAAGGTCCATACTAAACGAGTCCATGTACCTGTTCCCGTATTGATAGGAATTCCCTTAGATCCGTAGCCAAACCATGTGGATGTTCCATCTTTCGTATAAGAACCGCTATGATAAAACATACAGGTATGATTTGTTGTACCTTTGACAATATTTTCACTCAGGACCCAACCACTCATTGTATAAGTCGTATTAGGTTCCAACTTATTTAACACAGACTGACTGATATACTTCGTTTGCTGAAGAGCCGTATGCTTGAAATGCGCACAACGTCGGTTATACTTCGTGGTGTATTCCTTTATATTGGCTACACCCTCCCATTTGTCGGCATTGTCTGTGAGTTTACTATTAAGCAGAATATTCCTACCGCCAATCTTGAGGTTGTCAATTCCGTTTTTAGCATAATCAGCAGTAGTTTTTACTTCTGTCACTTTTGCAGTTATCGAGTTAGAAGCTACTTCCAACTGAGAATCAGTATATGATTTAGCACTACTCAACGCATTATTAGCCTTCGTCGTAGCATCAGAAGCTGCCGTAGAAATAGCTGCATTCTTAGCATTGTTAGCTTTTGTTGTTGCATCAGAAGCCGCTGTTGAGATAGCCTCTGATTTCGCAGCATTAGCCTTCGTTGTGGCATCAGAAGCCGCCGTTGAGATGGCTGAACTCTTAGCGTTATTAGCCTTCGTTGTAGCATCGCTAGCCGCTGTCGATATGGCCTCAGATTTTGCAGTAGATACTTCAGTTTTAGTAGCCCGCAAACTAATTGCATCTGTGTGTTGACTTATCGAAGTCTCTGCTGAAACAACTCGTGTTACTAGAGCATTCACATCTGATTGTGCACTATCAGCCGTAGCCTGAGCAGCTGCTATACCAGCGGTCACGTCTTCTGGAGCAGGAGACCAATCTGTAGCCTTATTACCTTTCTCGACTTTAACCCAATGAATAATTGAATTACTCGTTACCGTATTATCATTCGGAAATCTGTAAAATTGGACACGAGCAAAATCAATATTGTCGCTAGGGGTTCTACCAGTAGCATATGACGCTGTAAAAGTAACTGATATAGCCTGTTCCTCGGTTCCAGAAACCATGAAATTAGCCTGATTCGAATAACCTAAACTAAGGTACAACGCAAAATGATGAACGCCTTCAGCTGGTGTTGCACATATAGTAGCTGTATACGTCTCTCCCGAAACAAGAGGTTCTGACGGCGTGTACCAAGCTGTACAATAATCGTTGTTGTTATGTTCAACACTACTATTGAGAAGAAGATTTCTGCCTCCGACATCAAGATTATCGATTGCGTTCTTCGCTTGCGTAGCGGTACTTTGAGCCGCTGTAACATTAGAATTTGTAGCATCCAATGCTGTTTTTGTAGCATAAATTGAACTAACATTTGATGATATCTCATTGGCTTTTACAGTAAGAGCAGCGTCCGCCTGGGTTTTTGTGTAGTAACCACTCAAAGACTCCGCGACTTCAGTTTTAGTAGCCCGTAAAGCAATAGCCTCTTTATTCTGTGCTATCTGTGTTTCTGCAGAAGACATTCGTGTCTTAACGGCATTCACATCAGTCTGAGCTGCATCGGCTGCTTTCTTTGCGTTGTTAGCTGCTGTATCATCCGTATACTTCGAAGCTTTCTCCCAATCAGCTGCCGCATAACTTTGATTTGCGGTTTTTGCTGTTTTACATCTCATTAACTCACCAGAAGTACCCTGAGCCCAGAGATCGCCTACATCATACGGAGTTGTAGGAGTAGTAACAAAAACTCTTCTCTTTTTATCAGCAGTGTCTTGAGCGGCCGCTGCGTCAGCCAAAGCTTTCGTGACATCCACATCAGTTATACGATTCCACGAATATACATTATTGAGAACTTGCCATCGATAGCAATACCCAGTCAATGTATTGTAGAACAAATCTCCCAAATGTGTGTTCTTCGCATCGATAGTTGTCCAATCCTTCGCAGGTATGTTAGATGTAGTCGGTTCGTACTCGTAAAACCAAGTCGCAATAGAACCATCGATCTGATTCTGTAGATTCTCTAATTCGCTGTTTGTAGATGCTATGTAATTAGTTAAATCATTGGCATTTGTCACTGTGGCTTCGGAAAGTTCATCAATAGCATCCTCGAGTGTTTGTGATTGAGGATCTTCCGATGTGGATGCTGTAGCCATAAGTACACTTTGAGCAGAAATCTCAAGATGATAATCTCCATTTTGATCTTTATAGTACTTTAGATATTCGCTGCTATCACCGAGAGCTAATTGACCATCTTTATCCATATACAAACCAGATGTTGCGTTATCCACACTTTCTTTAACGCCTGAATAAATAGCGGAATTGGTGATATGGAATCCACCGATTGTGGCACCAAAAGCAACGAGATCATCAACAGCAATTTTTGTAGCTGTAATTGACTTAGCTTTGATAACACTACCGTCCAAACTGTTCTGATTTGTTTGCTCCGCCTCGGTCGTAACACCATCTGTGTTCAACTTATAATAAAGACCATCGGTACCTTTAATAACCAATTTCTCTGCCTTAACAGTGTTACCTTCGATTAGATCACCACTGATAGTAACACCTACCAATTTTCCGGTTATCGTTGTATCACCGACGACAACATCTTGTATAAGACCAGATTCTGCATAGAAATACTGCATAGCTGCTTTTCCAACATTAGAAAAGTCAATGTTTGCGTATTTTCCTTCAATAGCAGAAGCAGATACTTTATCCGCTTGTAGGTTGGCTATACTAGCATCTTGAGCTGCTAATTTATTGGTTGTGGTAGTTTCAAAGTCAGAAAAAGTAGCTTCAAGATCAGTAATATCAGCAGTCGCAGCAGTTAAATCGTCAATTTTGGCATACGTTATATTAGCTGTATCCGCACTGAGCTTCTTAGCTTGTAAATCTGAAATAGACGCGTCTTGAGCTGTTAACTTTGCAGTAGTAGTACTTACAAAATTAGCATATGTTGATTCCAGATTATGTACATCAGCATTTGTTGCATCCAAATTGTCGATAGTAGCATATGTTATGTTCGCAATATCAACGTCCAACTTATCCGCTTTCAATTCAGTAATATCAGCTTCTGCAGCCGTCAATCGATTATTGATGGTGACGTTATCCGATTGCAAATTAGTGATATCAGCCTGAGCTGCTGTAAGGCTTTGTCTGATAACTGTATTATCAGATACCAGGTAATCGATTCTGCCAGTAACAGCATTCAAAGCATCGGTATCGACTTTATCAGCTACTAATATTTCAAACTGATCTATCTTGTTACTAAGCTTCTGATAGTCACTGCCCATTCCTTTTACATCAGCAGTTCTAGCAGCAGGAGACGACACGTTACCGGTAACAGTAGCTGTATGATTCTTTATCATTACAGTTACTCGATCGCCATCCTGGGCATCAGCAGTAGCCATTATGGGAGTCAACAAATCAGAGCCATCAATTTTTACGTATTTCGTACTATTAGAAACTACAATAGTGCCATATACAATTGACTCTTTCTTCTCTTCAGTTTTATCATTTGTGATCTTGACAAACTGAGATATGATGTCGTTTGATAAAGCCATGAATTATCACCCCCATAATTTATTTGTAAATACTGCTTTTTCAGTAACAGGACATCCTGATTCGCAACTGATAGACTGACTGATGACTTTCGCTTTTATGTTCGTTAAACCAGCTCTCGTATAATTCAAACGAACACAATCTCCCAAACGAACCGGACAATAACCATGTTTATAAGTTATTGTGTATTCCAATGAAGACAACTCTCTCAGCAATCTCTCTGCATATTCTTGAATCTGATTCGCTGTAGGATCGCCAATCAAATCAGGATCGGTAACTCGATGAACTATCTCTCTCCCTCGATTTACAGTCGATATAGGACTGTTTTCATCCTCGTTTACAACTTTAGCGTAATAGTTATCATGACCATTCGAGTAGATAACCTCTACCACATTCGGTATTCCATATAGATCATGATCCATGCTAAAATCCGGATAAAGAATAGAGCTGTTACTATCGTCATACGTCCATACTGGCTGCAAAGATGCTGTATCCTGCTTCGGAGTAAATATAATACGACCCATCTCATCCAATCCATATGAGTATTTAGCATTAGCCATCAAATCAGACAGATAAGATAGCCATGTGTCATTTGGATCAGCAACGAAATCGTTATACAACTTATTTGTACAAGTTGTTTTCGTCACTGGACTCCTAGCATGCTCTCTTGTCAGCAAATATGTGATATCCATTATGTTTTCGTTTTTGAGAACCGAATAACCCAAAGGTGGTTGATTCTCTTTGAGCTCTATCAACGGAGTATAAGCATCCATCGAAACATCTCGTATCTTACCGTCGAAACTTGATGACGGCGTTTGTACAAGAAATGTTCCTAAAGGATGCTTGTCTTTTACTCCATTTTGAATTGTTATAAGGTAAATCCTTATATAACATTCTCCGACGGTTTCTGTGATATCGATAGTGGCTGACCCAAGAGTTTCCGCATCAGAATCTCGGCTAATAGTAGCTTTTTTTACATTGTCAATCAACTTCTCATCTTTCCACGTAGTCGGGTTAACAATGTAGTATTCGTATGTTTGCTGCATTGAAGACAACCAATCTACCATATTAAATACCTCCTGAAACTCGTGTGATGTCTATACTAACAGGAATAACCAGATCACAATGTTTCTGGCTAAATGAAACTGTTATATGTGCCCAATATCCACTTCCAGATGGTTCCCTTACATAAACATCGCCCATCCATATGGACAAACGTCGTAAAGCGTATAAAGTCTCTTTGTCTTCCTTAGGTACAGACATACTCCAAGTAGCTGTTTGACCTAATTGAGTACCATAGTAAGAAACTGGATGCTCTCTACCGATATACTCGACAAGTGCCACATCAGGTTTCTGTTTCTCCGAAACGTCAATGTTATATGGAAGCACGAGCATGGATCCAGCCCATGAATGCTCTTCCATTTCATCTTCATTCAAGGTGTTAAAACTTGTCCAGTCTTCATCCCATTGAATAATCACCGAATTACACCCGACAGGATAACCAGGAATATCGCAATAACTTACAGCCCCTGTTGCTTTAACAGTAGCCACGATCCTATATCTCGCATAATCGAGAGACGGATGTGGATCTGTTATTGTTGTGTTTTTCACGTTTTCAAGTCCGGTTGCCAACTCAGTGAATTTACCATCGAATTCTCTTCGATAAACTGATAGTAAGACTCCCTGTATTGTCACACCATATTCGTTTTCACAATACGGTCTGATTGATGCTGTATAGGTTTCTTCATCGATTCCTATCTCAGCATTTGGCTCATACTCCATATCAGTCCAGGAAACCGTGATGATGGAAGAAGCTTCGGCTGTTAATCCTGAATTCATAGAAGCTGTACAAGTAATTGTATAGCTAATATTATTATCGAGATTAATATTGCCGGCTGAAAGTTCAACCATTAGTGCTTCAGAAATATCGAAATAGTGTGAATATATAGATTCTCCACTATTTACAATTTTTCTATTACCAACATTGTCAACAGTCTCATAAACCTCATTGGATGTAACTACCAAATGATAACCTATTGGTAATTGAGTATTTGGTCCAGCTAAAGCTGACACGTAGAAAGGAAAGCTCTCAATTGTTTCAAGATCTTCACCATCTTTGTTAGTAATACTCAATTCCACTGTAGGAGGAGCATACACATCTACAGTTCTCTGTACAGACCAATCACCATAAGTTTGAGTTATACCAGCAGTTCTAACTCTCCATTGAATCGTAGTTCCCTCGATATAATCGGATGTATCGATAGTGTACACACTCGTTTTGTCTTTCGTTTCTTCATCAGTTGAGTTTTTAATAGTTTTGGTATCTGTTACGCCATCGACAATAAGTTCCAACTCAGCAAATGTTTGGCTAGAACCATCTTCTGCGTTATGAACCCAATACAAGTTCAAAGTCTCTCCTACAATGACAGTAGTCGTAGAAGACCAGGTTGTGGGAGCTGCCGGTTTTTTACCTATGATGATCGACGTTACATCTGACCAAGCAGAGTTACCTTCATCATTTACAGAACGTACTCGGAAGAAGTATTCCTGACCGCTCTCTAGACCGGTAATCTCATACCTTGTAAACTCAATACTACTAATTTTGGTAGTAGCATCCGATTCGTCGAAATACCGTTTCTTGGTAGCATACTCAATCTCATAGGTTTTAGCCGTTGCAACTTTCTTCCATTCCAAATACACCGACGTTTCTGATGTGGCTTCGCAATTTGTGAAACCAACTGGTGTAGATGGTATGGTTGATACATTACTCGAATAATCCGACCAGTCGCTGTATTTCTTATCACGATAGGAACGACAACGAACCTTATACTCACCACCAGCAGTCACTGTACAAGAGAATGATGCGGCTGTAGTTTTTATAGTTGCCGTTCCAGTTTTAAATGTCGTGACATCGTTCTTAACAACCTGGAACTGAATCGAGGTTGCATTTACGTCCAAATTGGTCAGTTCTGCCGTCAAGGTATATTTATCGATCTTCACAGTAGGAACTGGAGGTTTCAAAGGCGGGTTATCGTCGAAATCGTAGATCTTTTCGGTAGACCAACTAGCCGTCCAATAGGACACATCTTTTTTGTTAACCTTATGTTTTTTAGAGATAGGTTTAACTTTAAACTTAACCCTGGTAGCATTTGATGGAGCGCTATACAGACTCTGCTTAAAGTTAGCACTACTGTCTTCACCGACGAACCATACACCATCACCCGTAGCATAGTACCAAATAACCCGATAACTTTCGGTATTGGTTTTTGTCCAAGCCCAGGTTGCGTATATGGTTCTATCGGTGTTACTCTGAAGACCAAAAGCCTTTATCGTAGCTCTAGATGTTTTTGTAACCGGTGGAGTAGTAGCGGCTCCATCGAGTTTGAGTACCTGACCAACAACTATATAATCAGGATTAGTAATGTCATTCAACTTTACTAACGTCTGCACTTTAGCCGAAGTATTACTTCCAGCAATTGTGCTAGCATACTTAGTGGAGATACCCCAAAGAGTATCCCCTTTTTTTACTGTATATGTTGTAGCCAAAATTATACCCTCCTTTCGATTTTAGCCGCTCTGACGATGGTCTGCATTGCACTAGAAACAGCGCTACCATCATCATAGGTAACACCATCAATAATGTATGTGTCTCCAATATTACCAAGATCTTTACGAAGACCCTCAATAGCGGAAACAACCTCGCCGTATTCTCCATTTTGATTATTTCGGTTCATCATAGAACTGATCGAATTCAGATTAGACATGACTCCAATTGATGCGCTGCTCGGAAGAAGTCCGTTCATGTATGCCACACCAGATTGTACATCGCTCAAATCAAGAACTGGTCTGATAGTAGGCTGGGAGTCCATATCACTGTTGATAAGATCCTGAATTCTACCAATAGCGCTTGTCATACCCTTCCTAGCATAATTGGCCATAGAAGAAGCCGAGTCATATGCTGTCTTACCATAGTCAACAAGAGCATTTACAAATCCCTGACCGGTATAATCACCGATCTTGTAAAACACTTTAGACGGTGAATTGATACCTAACGCTTTTTCTGCAGCTCTCTTTGCCGCCTCAGCCATAGCAGCTGCTTGCGCCTCGGCTCGGAAAGTATTTGCAGTAATACCCAATGCAAATCCTTCCACCAAATTCTTACCTGCTGAATAGAAGCTGATATACTGGTTGTTAAGAGTAGTTACCGCAGCCGACACCACACCTCTTGCACTTGTACTTACTCTACCTCTCTGACTACTTATTCCAATAGAAAACTGTGTCATGAGTATAACACCGGCCGATTTGAACGAAGCTGATGCTCTATTCACAGTATTCCGCAATTGAGTCACTATAGAAGTTGAGGTAGTAAGTAAATAACCCAGTCTCGATTTCATACCAGTTGCGACAGAAGTTATAATTTTCGCTCCAGCAGAATATAAGGTCGTGGAAGCACCTTCGAAAGCGCTTACAATTTTACTGATATCCACTGTTCCCAATTCATTTACCGCTACTTTGAACGAACCAACACCACTGGTGTCAAGTCCGGCAAGACTACCTATGAACATTTTCAACCGGTTAGCATTACTAATGGAGGTAGAAACAACGCTGGTGTCTATTTCAGAAACAGCATTATAATAATCCTTCAGTTTGTTACCAATGGATTTGATAGTAAATAACTCAATACCACTGTTATCAAGTCCAGCCAAACTCTGAACTAAATCTTTGAGTCTCTTAACCTGACTTATGGAACTGGATACCACACCGAAATCAATCTCGTCAATCTTGTTATAATATCCTTTAAGCGCTGATCCCAAACTTTTGATTTTAAAGTTTTCGATTCCACTCAAATCAAGATCCACCAAGGAGTTAGCTAGATATATAAACTTCCTAGATTGAGTTAAGGAAGCACTGACTGCTCCGAAGTCTATCTCAGAAACCTTCTCAGAATAACCTGCTAAAGATCCACCGAAGGATTTGATCTTCCTACCGAACTCGTCCAGTTCAACTTTTCCATCTAGCCAAGTGCTTTCGGGTATAGCCTTCTGTAATGCGATAAGCATTCTACCGGTATTATCCACAGATACAATTGCATCTTCGGTCATTGAAAACTCGCTTAACTTTTTAATACCTTTGGCGAATTTACTAATATTACTACCGAATTCATCCAGTTCAACCTTACCATCTAACCAGGTACTAGACGGAATAGCCTTCTGCAATGCAATAAGCATTGTTCCTGTGACAGTAATCATTGCAAGAGTATCGGCTGATATCGAGAAGGTCGCTATCTTGTCCAATGCCCCTTTAAACTTAGAAATTTGCCCAGCGAACTCTTCGAGATTGACTTTTCCATCCAACCATCTACTTCCAGGAATAGACTTCTGCAACTCGACAAGCATGTTTCCAGTATTACTAATAGAGGTAACAGTGTCTTCTGATATCGAGAAACTCGAAAGATTTTGTAATGCTTTACTGAAAGCTAAACATCCGTTTGCGAATGATTCAATATCTTTCTGTCCAGCAATCTTTTGAAGAAGACCATCTTCTCTTGGAAGAATCTGCTGCAACAACCGCATTGCTACACCAGTTCTGGTAATACTCTCAATATTCTCGTCACTTATTGTAATATATTTCAGGTTAGTCAACGCTTGACTGAAAGTCTTACATGCAGTTGCAAATCCTTCGATATCTTTCTGGCCCACAATCTTCTGGAGGAAACCGTCTTCTCTTGGAAGAATCTTCTGTATTTCAGCGACAGCCATTCCAGCCTTTGAAATAGACGTTATTGTTTCATCACTTATGTTAATTGTGGGGAATCCAACCATTGCCTGACCAAATGCTGCACATTTACGCCCAAATTCAGCAATATCGTGTTCGCCGGCAATACTCTGCCATATTCCTCCGGTCTTTGGTAAAGTATCCTGAAGTTTAGACATCAGTTCACCAGCTTTAGAAGCAGCTTCTATCGCACCAGCATCTATTGCATTGTCACCAGAAACGGTATCGGAGAATAACTTCATTGCTGCACCAAAAGCAACACATTTAAGACCAAATAATCCTATATCCTGTTCACCAGCGACATTTTGCCATATACCTCCAGTCTTCGGAAGAGATAAAGCAAGCTCCGCCATAAGCGAACCGGCCTTAGAAGCACCCTCAATAGCTTCAGCATTTATTCCACCGTTGCTGGTTATGGTATTCGAGAACTTAACCATGGCTTCCCCAAATGCTACTAACTGATCGCTGAAAGTACCGAGATCTTTCTCACCGAATATTGCTTGCTTTAAACCACCAGCGCCATATAACTTACTTTGTAACTCAGCAATCATTGATCCAGCAGCGGCAGCTGCCTGTACAGAATTTGCGTCAATGCCTCCATTGGATTTTAACGCTTGATCGAACGCAACAACGGCATCACCGAAAGCTTGTAGTTGATCACTGAAATCAGCTATATTAGCGGTACCACCTACGAATGCCGTTATACGTTGTATTAATTCAGCAGCGCAAAGTTCTAAGATCATATCCGCGATCGTTTTAGCGGCTGTGACAGATTCGGGTTTTATCGTGCTTATTTGGTCACAAAATGGCTTAATGATTTTTGCAAAAGTATTCAATGTTGATGCTAAATCAATAAGTCCTAACCCACCAAGGGTAACAATTGCCGAAATAAAAGACCCAACAGCGAGCTCCAAGATAGCGGCCGTTAAGAAAGTAACACCTTTTACGACATCACCATTTATCGACTTTGCACCTAAAATAAACGGCTGTATACCCATCATAAAGAGAGATAAACTAAGTGCAATAGAAGGAAGAGCTGATGCCGCTCCTGCAGCAATACCACCAACAATACCGCCTACAAATTTTCCTATCGCAGTTCCAATAGTCTTAAGGAAATCTCCACCTTCAGAAATCAACCACTCAAGTCCAGGTATCTGCGCAAGTCCACCAACAGCAGCCAGTACAAGTGCTAATTCTGCTATAACAACACCCAAAGCAAGAACTGCAGGCATAGCAGCTGATATCAATGGCGACATAGCACCTAATATACCAGTTACGACGGTCATAGTTAGAAGAAGTGTAGATAACGCTATAGCATATGGTATTGCCTCTTGAACATTCATCTTAGCTAGGATTCCAAGAGAAACTGCCAGTTCCGCTACAACCAATCCCATCAATACTGCTGTCGCTACTACATCTTTGGAAATATAACCGACATAATTCAGTATCACCATAGATGCCGCTAACGCATTCACCAATATTCCTAAACTTATAGCAGTTTGAATTGATGCTTCGACGTTCAAAGCGGCCATAATACCAAGAATAACTGCTAAACCAGCGGTCACGCCTATCATAGCAGGTAAAGCGGTCAAAGCGTTTAACGATACATTACCTGCTTTACTTAGTACGACTATAGATGCAGCGAATTCGTTAAGCATAACACCTAAAACAATCGCATTATTCAAGGATGTTTCAACTTTGAACGCGCTCAATACGCCGAGAATCAATGCTAATCCAGCCGTTATAGCGAGCATTGAATATACTGAATTTAAGGCTTCTTTAGAAACTGCACCCGCTTTACTTAATACAGCTATTGAAGTGGCGAAAGAATTCAATAGAATACCAATTGCTAATGCATTGTTTATTGATGCTTCAACTTTTAACGCCGCTAAAACTCCGAGTATAGCAGCAAGTCCTACTGTAACCAAAAACATCGGACCCATAGCATTTACTGCTGTTTTAATAACACGATCTGCCTTACTTAGAATAACTATAGACGCTGAGAACGCCAACATTACAATAGACAAAGCACCAGCAGCTTTCAATGCCGAATCCGTATTTATGTTGGATAATGCAGCAATAATACCCGCCAGTCCGACTGTCACAGCAAGAAGTGTTACTAATGACATTCGCATATCGGAAGTATTCTTAGTGAACTTCGTAGCGAGCATCAGTAAAGCAAACATACCCATTATACTTGATATAGCTGCAGTTGCTGTTGCTAAATCTTTTGGATCGATGAAAGAAAGACCTATCACACATGCTAATAACAAACCAATTGTTATCAACATAAGAGTTAAGGTCTTATTCAAACCATCGGTGCTTTTTGCGAATTTAGTAACTGCAATGAGCCCCATAAACATTAATTCAAGCGCCCCAATGATTGGAAGAGCTCTGTATACTTCGTCAGGATTCATCTTACTAACGACAAATAAGATTCCGACCAATATAGAAATAGCGAAAGCCATAGCGACAAGCATCAATCCAGCTTTTCCAGCATTTGCACCTGCAAGATGTGATAATGCTACTATAGCCCCAAGTAACAGTTCCATTGCTGCTACGACTACAAAGCCTTTCTTTATGTCGTCCGTACTCATCTGGGAAACTAACTTGATTATACCAACCATTATTAACATGGAGATCGACATTTTCAGCAGCATTTTACCAGCGATTTTTCCATTTTCGCCAGCTAATTTTGAGACTGCTATAACTGCAATGAATAAAGCTTCTACCCCAGCAACAAACTTCAAGCCTTGCTTGATTTCGTCATCAGTAAACCCAGAAGCTATCTTAACTACTGCTACCATTATTAACATAGCAACTGCCATTCGCCACATCATTGCACCTGCATGATCAGCGTACTCGCCAGCGAACTTCGAAATTACGGTAATAGCAGCAAACAATGCCATAACTCCAGATATAAATATTAGACCTTTTTGTATTTCTGAGTATTTAAATCCAGAAACGATCTTGATTACGGTAGTAATAGTTAAAAGAGCAGCTGCCATTTTGAAAATCATCATACCGGCTTTATCCATATTTCCAGCTTTATCAGCATTGATAAAAATGCCAAATGCTATATAGATAGCAGCCAAACCGCCAATCAGTGCGCCTATCATTTTTAACGTATTATCTACATTCTCAACTGGTATTTCGGATAACTTTTTAGCACTATATACCAATATTGCCAACGACACAGCTATAGCTAATATGTTTGTACTTAATTTCCAATCTATGGAATGCATTTTACCAAGAGCAACCCCCATAGCGATTAGAGCTACGGTAATTCCCGCGAGAATTGCGCCAGCCTTTCCTATTTGTTCCCATTCGAGATCAACAAGTGGCAACAGTGCGGAAACTAATATCGCTACCGATATTGACATAATAAGTAAAGCTTTTGCATTATCCTTCATAGCTTGCGCTTTAAGTTTTTTACCAAAACCCGAGAATGCCTCACCTATACCAGACAGTAAATCGCCAAAGCCCTCAAGAGGTTTCGCGAACATCTCCAAAACATCAAGAGCTTTCTTAGCGGTTAGCAGTATTCCAATACCCAAAGCAGCTGCGAACACTTTTCCAAGATCGATACCTTTAAATATTTCAACTATTTTAACGCCAAACTTCTTAGCTCCATCAAGAATTTTATCGAATGCTTCTCCAATATTTGTGTCTTCGATAGCTTTCTTAGAACCTGTAAATAATCCCTTTACGACTTCTATAGTCTTAGAAATCATAGCAGAGATACCATTTATAAAACCTTGCACAACATTCTGACCAATCTCAAACATTACTACTGAAGGGGAATGAATTTGGAATATATCCTTAACGGCGGTTATAATATTATTGCAGAATGTTCTGACATATTTTATGACAGAAAGTATGCCCCAAAGAAAACCTTTTTCGAAGCCTTCGATTATGTTACTAGGAACTGATGCGAATCCAGTTAACATAAATTCCATAGCATCATCAACGATATTCTCACTGAACTCTTTGAATTTCGCTTTAACGAAACGCCCAACCGCTGCGAATCCTGACTTCAAGCTTTCCAATATATACTTCGGAATATTATCAATACCCTTGAATCCGTTTAGCCATTCTTTTATTTTTTCAACGAATCCTTTTATACTGGGCGAAATCCTATCAAAAACAGCAGAGAAATCCAGAACTGAATCTACCCAATCTCTGAATTTAACTGCCATGTCACCAATATTAGCCGTTAAATCAAGAATGTCCATATCGAACAATTTCAGGATTTCAGTCAATATCCTAAATGCTAATTTCAATGTACCACCAGTAACTGTTGAAATCAGATCCAAGATCGCAAACAAACCTTTAAAAGTTCTTGTTAACTTTGCGGAAGTTTGTTCGCTAACTATCAACTTAGTCGATAATTTGTGTATGGCGGCTATCAGATCAAACAGACGCTCGCTTCTTCTTTTTAATATTTCATCGTCACTAGCATCACCATAAAACGCTTGTCTCCAAGCCTTACCAACAGCTCGTAATACTTCAAGAAGTCCATTTCCAGCATTCTTAAGGGAATCAAGTAATAACCAACGTCCATCTATCTCATCAATGTTATTAACAAGATCTTCAACCGACATACCTAACTTATCAGCGGTAGAAACTAATTCACTAAGAGCATCTACTTGCTCTTTGGTTAATTGCTTAGATTTTTCGCTATCGTCAAGCATCGCAGCCATTTGGATGATCTGCTTCTTCTCAGCTTCAGTTAACTTACCAATAGATTTTGTGGTTTTATCCTGGGCATCGGCAACTCCTTTTTGAGCTTCTTTGTAGTCAGTGGCATGACGAGTAGAGTCGCCTAATTTTTCATTAACTAAGTTCTGTGCATGAGCCCAGTCATATCCGGCTTCTGTCAGTTTGTCCCAACGAGACTGACCATTACCCCATTTACCGCCCATTATTTCGTCAACAACGGCTGCGTAATCTTTTACTGAGTCAACTACTTCTTTAATGCTATCGGCACTATTTTTGATAGGGTCCGTTATGTTTTTAAGACCATCAATCATGCCGGTGAATGATTTACCCAGTGCACTCTCTAATACAGCATTACGTGTATCGGACATTTTATCGATAAATCCACCAAGAACTTTCGATAAATCGGTCCAGAGAGTTTTAGCCTGTTCGAAATCACCAATGAGTAATTCCCAAGTTCTAGCCCAACCAGACTGAGCGGCTTCTTTCAGGGTGTCCATCATCATTGTAAATGTCTTTACATCCTGTGCCGAATCGTAAGCCTTCTTACCAAGCTCTTCTATGGTCTTTATCTGCTCTTCTGTATAACCCTGACCTCTAAGCTTCTCTTCATAAGCTTCTTTTTCGGCGGCAGTCATATCTCGAACATCAGTTGCATACTGGGCCAATGTTCTCGTCAAAACTTCCGTAGTCATCCACTGATCTTGTAAACTATCATTGAAGTTTAGTGTCGAAGATACAGTTCTTTTAGATGTTTCGTACATCCCATCAGCAGTTTTAGTTAATGTTCCACATGCCACAGCACTCTCAAGCAATTGCTGTTTGAATTCTACAGTAGCCATGTTAGCATTCTCGATAGACTTCCAGTCGATTAATTTTACATAACCAGCTGATAAAGCCTGCGAGAAGTTATACATAGCTCTCGATGCTTCATTTGCATTTGCACCAGATACGGCTGCTTCATTACTGACACCCTTAATAGCTAAAACAGCATCCTCAAGTTTTACACCGGCATTTGTAAATTTACCGATATTATTGGTCATATCTGCGAACGAATAAATAGTCTTATCAGAATACGTATTTAATTCGTCCAGATATTTATTTACAGTTTCAAGACTCTCACCAGTACCAGCCATGATAGTCTGAATAGAACCCATCTTAAGTTCGTATTCGTCAAAACCTGTTTTAACGGGTTCAATCGTAAACATTGCTGCGATCCGTTTAGCGGCATTCACAGCTTGATTGGTTATATTGACAAGAGCCGTAACGCCCATAACTTCGAGAGCTGAAAATTTACTATTAACAGCCTCTACAGCGCTACCTAAAGCGGGCATATTAATCTTTTTAGCAGCACTATCTATTTCGTCAAGCCCTTTGGCGGCACCATCCAACTTTAAACTTTGTTTGAGTTTAGCGAGAGTTGACATACTAGTTTTGGCGTTATGTTCAAAATTTTGGTTGTCAAACCGCATCTCAACAACTTTTTCGTCAATAGTTGTACTCATTTCTTGGTAACCTCCTTCCAGGCATTGTCTGCGATTTTATCAAAAATAGGCTGAATAGCAGGATTGATGTAATCTCGCCCCTGTACCCAGCCTCCGTTTCGAGTTCCATGACCATACTGCAAGATAATTGCAATCGGAACTCCATTTTGAATATTTGAATTGTGAAATGAAATTGTTGCTGATCCGTTTTTGTTCTCGATCTTGTAATACCAAGAACTTGCTGTTAAACCAGTATCAACGGGGGTAGCCGATGAAAGAGCAGCTACTCCTTCTCGACCATAGCGATTAAGATCACCTATCTTAACAGCTTCTTTTGCTTTTTCTAAAAAGCTAGTAAGCTTAGAGAAATCACCTTTCTGTCGGAAACTTACGCTCATAAGATACCCCCTTTTTACTGTATACTGATGTTTACGCTTTCACGGTATACTTTAAGTTAATCCAGCCAATACCGGATTTAAGCTTACCCCAACCGTTCTTTTCTTCAACGATTGTGTACTTCAAAGGATCGTTCCATTTAAGAGATCCCGTCTTATCAGAATTAGCATTCGGCTCTTTTCTGATGTTAAGAACGTCGCCTTCCTTTACATTAGCGACTTTGATCGTGTAAGGAACTGCGGAAGTTGTTGCTGTGGTCGTAGTACTAGCTGCAGAATCCACTGTTACTTTCTTTCCGGAGAAATACTCAGCAATTGCTTCAGCCTCAGCCTTAGCTAATTTATCGAGATTAGCGTCATTGAGCAGCCATCTAACAGTAGCACTGTTGGTATGGAAACCATGCTCAAGAATAAGTCCAGGAGTTCCTACCATACGAGCTCCATGAAGAACACCGTAATAGTTATCATTCATCACGCCGTCATGATTACGATCAGTACCGGACTTTCTGCTGAGAACCTTGCAGCCCTGTTTCAATCCCATAACACTTGCGATAACCGGAGCGATCTTTTTAGCGATGGCTTTACTGATATCATCACATGTAACAGAAGTATCATCTGTCAAATGGTATACGGCCGCGTAATCAATAGCTTCATTCATACCACTACCGATTGCATTACTGTGATCAGAGATAAACAAATCGCATCCCTTAGATGCGGCTCCTCTGTTATAGAGAGCCAGATCTTTCTTCTGATCAGCTCTTGTAACGACTACCGTAGCACCCAGCTGTTCCAAATACTTTTTCTGCAGTAAGTGCAGCTTCCAAGCCATGATACTTTCGTAATACTCCGGAATAGCAGGACATCTATTGTAGTTACCATAATGCCCAGCATCGATACAGATTTTCTTTCCAGAAAGAGGTTTTGTAATACTCATAGATTCATCATCCTTTCTATTCTCAGTTTCGGCTTTATCGCCTCCAATAATTGCCTTATAAATACCGAGAATTTTATAACCGTAGCTATCTTCTGCTTCATTTGCAGCTTCAAGCGATCCATACTTCTTGGTATCGTAGCCAGGAACAGCCCACTTTCCGCCCATATCTTCCATGTAAGGAGCGCTACCTTTCTTCACCCACTTGTATCTGTCATCTAAACAGTCATAATTAAGGGGATCGGCAGTCGCATAAGCTTTAGCGTGCTGAATCTGGACAAGAATGCCAGTCGCTGCATCGGAAAAATAAGACCCTTTGTTTGTGGAGCTGGTGGTACCGTGACCACAGAAATTATTCTGTTCAGGCACTACAGTTCCGGTAAAAGAAAAATAGTTTGTTTCCCAGCAGGATCTACAGAATTCCAAATCCCCTCTAACACCTTCCAAAGCGCCTAAATATAGGTATAACTTACATAAAGTAAGTGCCGGAATTTCGATCTTTGGATTGGGATTCTTCGAAAGTAAATACTTCGACATCTGCTCGGCAGTTGCAACTGATTTTCCCATAATAGGAGTTTTCATTTGCTTCACCTATCCTTTCGAATGAAACTGAGCCTTTCTAGCTTCGTTTAAAGCTGTGTTTCGGCTCATTATTTCTCGTCTACTCATCTTCTTAGGTGGACTATTTTTGATGTTACATACTTTAATCAATGTAAGAAGACGATTTAAATGCCAATTCTGACACTCAAACGGAATGTTTAGAGATATCATCCAATAATAAATAAGTTCAGAAGTTATAATCTCTCTACCGCCGCCTTTTGGTTCTTTTGAAAAGGTAGTCGCGGTCATCGGTGCTCCAATATACTCATTTATTTGTTTGTAGTTTTCTTGTGTTAAATAGTTATAAACAGTCGGTTCTACATTTTCGGTGAGTGTCATACATCGTATATAGTCAACAGTTTCTTCGTATGTCTTTTCTTGTCTGGAGAAAAACGATTTACACCATTTTGATTCCCATTTTGAAATGGAGACGAGAGAATGCTCCAATTCCAAAGTCATGCCATCAAACGATATGAATTGTTCGTTTTTGCTATCCCACAATTCTTTTACAGGCGGAATTACTAATCTCAGCATGTCTCTCATCTCCTATCTTTATTGTTTCAATACTTAAACTCCGGGTAACAGAGCAGACTTAGCAGCTTCTGCTAAATCGGACGGAATAACGGCTGTGATAAAATTAGAAGCCGCATTATCATCAGTGAGCAGCTCCATCATAAGATTATCGAATGCCATTGTCTGAGAGAACTCTGTAGAGATCTCTTCAGACTTTATGAATCTCTTTCCATCTTCACTCTTAACACCATAGGACTTAAGCACCAATTTTCTGATATAATCAATGATACCCTTACCACCGAGTTTCTGAACAATGCGAGTGGCAGCTTCCATATTGGCAGCACTAGCACCTTCTTTTGCAACTTCGCCAGTGATCTCATCAGGAAGATCTAATGCGAACTCAGTCGCTTCCAGTTTGGTAAGGTTGAAATACAAATCCTCTGTTCTCTGATTTCCATCGAAATCCGCGTAATTTACAGTCTTTTTAAGCATAATAATTGTCTCCTTTCAATTATAGAAAAATAAAAAAGAGAGTCGCCAGCTTTCCTGAATACGGCTCTCTTATGGAACTATTTAGTTTTATCAGCCAGCGGCCTCCTGATTCTTCTGATCTTCAGTAACTTTCATCATCTCAGCAATTTCATCGGGAAGAGGAAGCTGAGGTTTATTTTCGTCATCGCCATCCTTACCGAACAGCTTATCTTCCAAAGCAGCAAGCTTAGTCTTATCAGCTTTGGTAGAATCGATCACGATATGAGAAGTGGGCTTAGCGCCGGTTACATTGATGGGAGTAGTAGTTAATTCCCAAGAGAATGTAATAGCCTCAGGGCTGTCGTTGATAGTAGCGTAAGCCTTCTCGGAAGGAGCTGCCAGAGCATTGTAAATGATATGAAGCTTGTAACCATAATCGTTACCGTCAGTATCATTACCCAGAGTGGTCTTATAAACCAGACCGAATGCTTTACGCTTCTGCTGTCCGATCATAACACCCTTAGCAAGTTCAGCAGAGCCATCACACTGTGCAAACTCTGCCGGATACGTATAAGCTTCGACAGTAGCACCGAACTCTTCGTTGGATAACAGATTCAGATACTTAATATCATCCGCATAAAGTGCAGTTGCTTCTGCACCAGACGGACTCTCAGTAACAGCGGTAAGACCGTTCCAAGCTACACCCTCGGGATACTTTCCGCTTACCTGCGGATACAGTACGCCATTCTTGACACCAGTTTCGTAAAAACGATCACCAGTATTGTCCCAAACAAGTCTAGACATATATTTGTCCTCCTTTTAAAAATATAGTGTTATTACATCATGATTGAGATTATCGCTAACATAGTGTCTGTCATATGAACTATAAGAAAAATCCAAAAGTGTATCTATGGCAGGATTGCTAGGTTTCTTATCAATCACGATAATTTCGTAACTATTCAATTTTAAGTATTTTGTATTATCAGCAAACTTACTTTCTTTTCGCTTAAGCGAATATACGATAGCCGGGTACTGCATCATTGTACCTGTAGGGGGTTGAAAGTACACATTCCTACTACCTAGAATTTCTTCAAGTTTCTTCTGCAGATCTGTTCTGCTGAACATGATACACACCCCCTATATTCAGAATTAGTCTAGGGTATTGAACCTCCACATTTGTGACGATCCAAAGATTACCCATAAACTCGACATATCGCATCATATGGAAATTCTGGTTGGCGTAGGGATCGGCTACAATGCTGATTTGGTTTCCAACATTAACATTACTATTAACATTATCGGAATTCTGGAGCACTCTCGTATTACGGATTGAATCGCCATAATATTTACGCTCAGTAATCACTTCTTCCCATACACCAGGTTCAGTTTCCACATTTTCAGCATAGCCGATTTTTCCACTCCACTTCGCCATCCAAAATCACTCCTTCTCGATCTGCTAGATTACGCTTCTGCCACTGCGGTAAGACCTGCAATATCAGCGCTGGTAGCTGTAGTAGCGTTGGGCTTAACATATCTAACTACGCCAGCTTTGCTAACAACAGTGAAAGCAACCGGAATGAAAATATCAGTACCGATCTGGATAATAGCTCTCTTAATGACAGCTTCTTTCAGCTCAGCAGTGGTCATCTGAACGGTACATGCTGCATCAGCATATGCCTTACCGTCAGCTTTGCCGTAAATAACATTTGCACTTACGTGCTGATCTTTGGACTGTTCAAAAATCTTATTCATCTTTATACCTCCTATTTGGTTGGGGGAGGTCCACCACTTAAGCAGACCTCCATTTTGATTTTATGTAAGCGCTTACATTATTCGCCAGTAACGAACTCGATAGCTACAGCAGAGTAAGGAACGGTCAGAGCGCCAGAGCAACGGGTCTCGATCAGGTACTTCTGAGCGTTGTAGTCGATATCGAAATCATCGAACATGTTAACAGCGCCACCCTTATCAGCACCGATGTTGTAGTCAGCCATGTTTACATAGATACCTGCCAGCTCATGAGTCTTGGAACCAACGGTTCTGGTAAGACCTTCCATAACAGGAACAGGAACGATCTTCTTAACGCGCAGAGCGGTAGCCAGCTTCTCGATGGTATCGTAGATTACGCGCTGATTAGTATCCTCAAGCAGTAAGCAGTTGGTGAGCATATCCTCGGAAATGAACATGAAAGGATTGCCGGAACCCTTGTAATTCTTTCTGGACTTGATGGTATTTCTGATGAAAGCTCTAGCCTTATCATCATCGGTAGCATCTGCCTTCAGCTCGATACCAACCTTAACAGTATAAACATCGTCATCGGTCCAGATAGGTCTTACATTCTGCTCATTGATCTTATCGTTGGAAGAAGAAGATCTGCCGTCGCCAACCAGGACAGCACGTGCAATTTCCTCATCCAGCATCATACGCATCTCTGTCTTCAGCCAAGCAACTACATCGAAATCGGTGATATCTACAACATCATCACGATCCAGCTTCTGCTTCTTGTAGATGGTGGTAGGAGTGGTAATACGCTTCAGCAGAGTGAATACTTCCTCCATCTTCAGGTTACCCTTGATGTAACCCTTTGCTCTTGCATCAGCCTCAGTGATATCAGCGAATACAGACTTGATGCGGGAGAAAGGAGTGTGATGAACATTATTCATAACCTCTGCAACCCAGGTGTCATCTCTTTTAATGAATCCAGGAACTTTGTCAGTAGCCTGAGCATCCGGGAACAGATACTCGATGTCAGTAATACCGTGCTGCAGTACAGCATCCTTAAGACTTCCGTTGCGCTTAGCATCAGCCATGATCTCTACCATATCGGAATGGGACAGAACTTCCTGCTCGTTGTTAGCGTCGTTTTCAAATACGTTGTGTTTCATATTGTCGTCTCCTCCTTCATTTTCCTTGTCAGCTGCTTCTCCTTTTTTATCTTCGAGAGCCTGACCAATTAATGCATAAACAACCTTCTTCTGCTTCTCGTTCAGAGTGTTGAATACATCTTCTACAGTTTCATCTGAATCATCTTCAGAATCATCTTCGGGTTTCTTCTCTTCCGGTTTCTCCTCAGACTTATTATCGGAATGCTCAATTTTAGCATCTTTATCATCCTTAGGAGCTTCCTTAGAAGATTCGCCCTTTGCGTCTTCGATAGCCTGTCCGATGAGAACATACACTGCCTTCTTCTGCTTCTCGCTCAGAGTGTTGAATACGTCAGCAACGGTCTCTTCGTTTTTAGACTTTTCTTCGAGTTTCTTAGTTTTCTCAGTAATCACTTCTTCTTCTCCTTTCTCATTATTTTTACTGGTATCGGAATGTGTCAACGGAGCTACATAATCGAAATCCTCTCCAGAATAAATCATGCCTTCTTCGAAAGAATCATCACCATGCATCATTACAGAATCGATATATGCTCCAGGATTTGCTCCTGCCAACACCAAACTCACTTCACGAATAACACCGTGAATTACATTGCATCCCTGCTGCTTCAGTTTATTAGCATAGATAGATAACTGGTTAACATCGCCATGCTGAACTAACAACTTGGCATTCTGACCAGCATCTGTATCATTGAAAGAGCAATATGCATAAACACCTTCATCACGGTTCTCAAGAAGAGCGTGACCAAGAACTTCGTCAGGGTTATTGTGCTGATGATTCCAAACCAAAGGAACCTTCATACCATCACATTCTTCAAATGCATTCTGTCTGATGACTCTACCGTCAGAGCATAAAAGGTTCGCTTTTGTAGCCCATCCAGAAAAATCATATTTTTTATCCATTTTGATTTTTACCTCCTCCTTAAGATTTTGTAGAACTCTTTGATGACTTTGAGATTTTGATGTACTTCGCATCATTCTTTAACTTATCGAGTTCAGACTTGTACTTTTCTTCGTACTCTGACTTCAATCTAGCTGTTTCTGTCTTATGCGCATTTCTAAGATTAGTACTTTCAGCTTGATTCTCAGTTCTGAGTTTCGCGCTTTCAGCTTGATTATCACTTCTGAGTTTTGCGCTTTCCTCTGAATATGCTGCTTGAAGTTTTGTACGAATAGTATCGTTATCTTCTCTCAATTTAGCGATTTCTGATTGAATACGTTCGGCATGCTTATTCCAATCGTCCATACTCATACCCTTAAGCTCTTCTCTCAATTTCTCAATCTTTTGTGTCGTTTGAGTCTTATGAGTTTCAATAGAAGCAGTCATGTTTTTCTTCTTAGCATCAATGGTAGAATTCATATTTTCCTTGTTCGCATTAATGGTAGAATTCATATTTGCTTTGTTTGCATTGATTTGAGCTTGAGTCTTATTGTTATGATCTTCAACTTTACCTTTTCGCTCAGTATCTAATTGATTCTTAACATACTTAGCAATTGCTTTTCCCTCATCATTAAGACCAGCAGTAGATTTTCTAGAATTCTCACCCTTCAATTCACGAGTCCTCATATAATACTCATGAGCTTTCACTGGATCATAGTATGGACTGGCGTAATGTTTTAGAGATTCGTCAGGAAGACTCGACTCTAAATCATCAAGCTGCGCATCCAATTCGTCTAGATCGCCCATTGCTTGTTCATACTCACCATTTCCCTGATCAGTTTGTTCAGGAAGACCTTGATCTTGTTCCTGTTCCTGTCCTTGATCTCCATTCTCATCCGGATGGTTCAAGTTACTATTGCGTAACTCATCAGCCTTAGGATCAGCAGAAGGCTTAAATCCGATAATCTGACGAATTTCGTTAGAAGTAAGAACTTCGTTACGAGTAAACTTATCAGCGATATCAGCAATGTTGTTAACAGGCACGAGTTTGAACGGATCTCTGAAGAACGTGATTGTCTGTTTCTGAGTTCTGGCAGTCTTCGTCAAAAACTTTCGTTTCATTTCATCGACTATCGCAGAGACAATCGGTTCAATTGTACGAGAATGATAGTTTAGTAAAGTCTGTTCATCAGCAGTACCATCAAGAATGGTCTGAGTGATACCGAGCTGACTATAAAGCATGTTGGTCAGGTACTCAATCTGCTTCATCAAATTGTTCTCAAGAGGTCTATTTAACTGAGTAATCTTTTCCGTGGCATCAACATACGCTATACCATACTTAGTATTGGTAAGCTGCATCTCAATGTCTTTACGTCGAGTTTCAGCCTGAGTACGCCTAGCCTCGGATTTGATTGTATATGGCAATTGAATAATCATATCCAATTTGCCGGCACTGGTTTGCTCATCTACAACATCCAATAATGCAAGTTTACGCATTAAACGCTGCAGAGTTGAGTTCGGTTCGTTTACAACAGCAAATAACGGATTTTCGATAATAGCTACACTACTTTTAGGAAGCTTAATATCTTCTTTGATTCCAGTATTTTCGTTGTACACACGAACCTTCACATGCTTCGGATACCACTCAAGAATCTTGCCGGTTCGCATAGATTCTACGTTGTATGATCCGGAAACTTCAGGGTCAATACTAGTATCTACTGGAACGACTGCCACACAACCTTCATCGAACATTGAAATAACAACATCCTGAATGAAAGCTCGACCTGTCTGATCGAGATTTGCCTCAAGATTCAGACAATTGTTAAGAGACGAATCCATGCTAGATACGTATCGACCGTTTTCATCGACTTTACAATGAGTAATATTCAAAGCAGCTACATCCAAAGCAACTCGATTAAATATAGAAGTAACGATTGTACGTTCATTTCCTCTAGTCAATCGAGGTCTATCTGGACGATAGGAGTACCCAGGGCCTGTATCATAATAACCACGTGTGGGATCTTTGTTCATAAAAGCATTCCAGCCATGCTGGAGTCTGTCAATAAAACCCATTTTGAATCCTCCTTATGTTTAGCTGTGTTTAAACATATCAACATAGTTCTGTCCGTCGGCAATTGCTTTGGAATCGATGGAGTTAACACTCACATTTGCGAATGTTTTCTTCATCTGCTCAGTCCAACGATCTAACTTCTTAAGAGTTCTGTCAGCTTTTCGGTCGAACTTAACTGCTTTCTTAAATCGGTTTTCGGTTATACCTCTTCCAATCTCAGTGATATAACGCTTTCCAGATTTATGTGCTTTAGCATCCGCTGTAGCAGCTTTACTAGAATACTTGTTGTACTTGTCACTTAATCTGTTTGCTTTTTTAGAAGCTTTAGAAAAAGCCTGAGATGGATTCTTTCTAACGCCCCATTTCATACCGAGAACACCATAATGCATTAATTCGGCGTTTTCCTTAGTTACTGCTCTATATTCCATACTTTTCACCTACCTTATGCCAAGCTTCTTACGTAATAAATTGTTAACAGCTTCTCTTCCGCGGTCTATAGCTCCAGCCAAAGAACGATCATAGATGTCGTAGTTCCTAGCGGATATATCGCTATATCGCTCAGCGGCTTCTTTTGATCGATTAGCCAGCTCAGTGTACTTTTTAGCCGTTTTAGTGTCCTTAGCGTTGGCGGCTTCTCTTTCATAATCATAAGATCTGCCGTCATACATTTCGGACCGATTGTAAGCGTTGTTCATTCTCTCTTTCGCTTTGAAACCAAGAGCATCCTCTACGTTTTTCTTAATCTTCTTATACACGTAGATCCACTTACCGGACTTTGATTTATACTTATCTATATACTTATAATGGTATAAATCATCACTTACCTCATCGCCCTGATAGGTAGATGAGTGAAATAATTCGTCGTCGGGTTTCTCTCTTTTGATTCTATATTCCATTTGATTCACCTACCTTATTCAAAAGCTTCTTTGTTCAGTTTATAAGCAACGTAAGCATCCATGATACTCGCTACAGCATCTATCTTCTGATCCTGACGTTTCTTATAAAGTTTCCGGTTACCATTACTATCTTCTAGAGTAATACAGTTTCCCATTGCAAATGAAAAAAGCTCCTCATCAAATAGGAGCATTCTCTCTTCCGATAGTTTCTTTAATTCACCCAAAGGTACAGACTCAGTCTTAGCACCCTGGATTACTTTTTCAATACCATACGGCCCATTCTCTCGTTCCCATCTCTCGACAAATTCTCTGGCATTATAAGGGTCAAATCCGAAACACCTAACATCGTAATCCCTCTCGATGATATGATTGTCCAAATCCTCATAAACTTCCATCATGTCGAGTACAGAACCATTAAGAACTATCAAACTTCCTTCTTTCATGAACTGATCGTATTTAGTACGCATAGCCCCAGGCAATTTCCTAAGGGTTAACTCAGAAATATAATTTCGAGTCTTGATACCAAAACATCCATCCTTCAGAGGGAATAAGAAACCGAAGCTACAGAAGTCATCACCTTGTGACAAGTCTGCGCCCATAGCACATGGCATTTTCCAGAAGTTTCTCTTCTTATGAAGAAGAGTCTCTTCGTAAGTGAAATAGTATGTATAACCTTCCAAAGGAATGCCGAAACGCTTCGCCAAAATATCGTTCTTAGCTGCAGGAGCCTGTTCAGCTCTATCTACATCTCTTTGATAGGTTTCATAACTTACTATCTTACCGATATTCGGATTTGCCTTAATCCACATCTCAGGTTTTGCGACTTCATCGATGGAATCAAGTTTGTAATACCAGATTGACACATTAGGAGCTTGGTATTCTCCTTTGAGAATCTTCATCAACTCCATTTTGATTGTATCGCCGCTTCCGTTACGAACAGTACCTTCAGAACTAATCGCTACAATCAGATAATCGTCAAGTTTAGAAGCACCCTGCTCCAAAGCACCGATAACATCCTCCCTGATATCGCCAGAAAGCCATTCGTCGACTGTGGCAACTTTACAGCGAAGACCTTGGAGTTTATCGATACTCATAGGTCTTATCTCAAGCAAAGATCCAGTCAAGAAATTCTCAATACCCTTCTTGGTACTTGCGAGTTTCTGGCGGTTTGCTTTAGATCCAGTCGTGTTCTGTAAAGAGCCTTCTGTAAGAAATTGGAATAGCGGTCCTCTAGCTCTTGTAATAGAAGTACGAATAGGAGACATAACTTCTTCCGCTTGCTTCATCGTAGGAGCTGTCGTTATCTGCTGTGTCGTACTCGTATCTACATTCAAGAAGTAACTCTGAATACAAGAAGCATACATTGATTTAGCAGCACCACGGGCTACTATCAAATACTGTTTCGTAGTAAGTCGCTTCTTGACTCGTTTGTTCACATAATGACCAACATCCGGATCGTATACACTTCGGTCTTCGTAGTAATACCAGCCAAAGATTTGTTCTGCCCACAATTTAAACGAATCAAGTAGATGGAGATCTTCACCGTCAGTTAAGGTAAGCTCACTCTCACAATAATTAATAAAACCCTGAATCGCTTGGTCATCATACCAAATTCCAGGGTTAGCTATTAAATCATCTATTCGATTCATCTCCAGCGAGATTTCTTCACAGATGGGGATTTCGCCTCTCATCACGGCGTCCCTGAATTTCCCGTAATACTTAGGTACTGCCGTGTTTGATAGTGCCATAGTTCGCTCCTTTACTTATCTTTCTGACCCTTCTTAGGATTGATAGCCTGTTCGTCATCGACTATACTGCTTAATACTTTGTTTACTGCTGTACCCATAACATAAGTCATTGTCTGAGTTGCTATATTAGTTCCTGATTTCTCAAGAATGTCCATAGCCCACTTCTTACCTTTAGACTCTTTGTCTTCGTTAGCAGGAGCAGTTAACTGATTATATCTCTGTTCCAGCTGGAGTCTATTGATTGCAGCATTCAGTTCTTCGTCTGTCATCTTTTTTGCAGACTTATGTCTCGTAGTCGAATTGGAACTCTCGTTATATCGAGAATCGTTTTCATTCTTCATGTCAGTGTCGTCATCATCTCCAGATTTCGACTTATCTTTCATGGCACGCTTCTGTTCTTCGACCTCTTTCTTCATTGATTCCATCTTCGCTAATTTATCAGCAGTCTTTTTCTTATTAGCCAGAATCTTTTTCTCAGTCTTCAACTTTTCCATTTCTTTGTTATATCGTTTCTGGCCAGCTGTGGTCAACGTACCATCCGCATTCTGGTAACGTCTAACACCCCACTTCATACCAAGGATGCCATGATGTTGAAGTTCGTCGGAATATGTTTTGTTTTCCATTTTGACTTACCTCCTCTCTATTTTATTTCGTTCCAGGATCTACCGAAACGTTAAGTCTCCATTCCATCTCACTAATAGCCTGATTCATACTCTGCATAACGGTAGAGCTAGCAGACGGATCAAACAGAAGTCTAACCTTCATATACACATATGATTTAACCATTTCAAGATTCTGTCCATCTGGAATGAAGTCACTCCATGTTGGAATGTCGTCTTCGATAGTAAAGCATGTACTAGGACCGACACCCAACTGATTCAGGATCATAAACACAGTATTGATGTGCATAATGATGTCAGCATCGAAATCTGTGCAGTCTGCTGCGATCCCGAGCATTTTCTTAACTGATGTCAGTATACTATCCATCGTGCTCTCCTTTACTCACTCAGAGTTACATACTGCTTCATACAGAAACCTTCCATACCAGCTTCGGTGTAAACCTTATACCATTCGTCGTTGGACTCAGCTACTTCGATAAGCAGCGCAGTCTTCTCAGGTACAACACATACAACATTAGCTCCGGGATAACCTTCTTCGCGAATGTTAAGTTTAAGACAACCAGATACATAACCGACTACTGTACTGTCAGCTTCTTCAGCTACTTCCTCTTCTACTTCTTCGGGCTCATTCACTTCAGCGATTTCCTCTTCTACTTCTTCAGTAACATCCGCTAAAGATTCCGTTTCTTCGTCGTAACCCATGTAAAGTTTTTTATTAGACATAATAAAATCCTCCCTTTAATCGTGTCGCCAAGGACAAGTGTCATTTTTGGTTCTAACAACAGGTTCTATCATTAAGAGACTTTCATCTCCATAATGTATAGCGTTGTGCGTATTCATTGATACGCATACAACATTCTCTGAATCGAAAATTTTTGGATCTCTTCGAATCACATCTTGAATAGTTAATGGATCAATGTGATGCACTAAGACTTTTCCGATAATCTCATACTCGTCACATGCCAGGTCCATTCCGTTGTCTCGTAAGATCATATCTCTACGAAACCGTTTCCATTCCGGGGAACGATAAAGCGTTTGATTCAAATATCGATCAAAGCCAAATGTTTCTTTGCCAACAGAACCGCCGAGCTTCAGATAGCGGTAACGTTCAATGAATGATGGAATTGTTATTAGTTCTGAATATGTTCTAATACTCATCTGGTTCACCATACCCTTGATAGTTTCGCATAGCCTTGAGAGCTTTCTCGTAGACATCTTTCATCTCGTCAGCATTCTCAATCGACTTGATCTGCGCTTCTGTTTTCTTGTTTTCGATTCTCAGTTTCTCTTTCTCCAATTCTGCCACTGTCGTTCCAAGCTTCAAAAAATGTGTTATAACCTGTGAAGAAGCAGTACCGTCTAACAACTGCTGTTCAGCAAGATCAACAGCTAAATTTATTAACTGCTTTTCTCTAGCTTCAGGACTTAACGCCGGTCTAATCTTCTTTTCGGATGATCCTGAAGTACTTGATCTGGCTTTAGCCATAGTTACTGCCTCCTCTCCTATAGTTTTTATTAGTTGCAGTTTTGTTTAATCAAGTTTTCATATAGTTTTGCTATAGTTCTATTAGTTTCTAAGCGATACACAAAGCCGACGTTCTGTCTACAAAGAAAGGAGCGAAACCGATAGACAAATATAACCACGTCTTTGGGGTGACGAAAGGAGGTAATGAGTCGACCTTGTGTACCCGTTACAAACTAATAGAACTAAAAGAGGGCCTACCGATAGGCAGACCCCCTGGTTTTGTTTTCTGAAAATATCCCGCCGGAGCAAAAATAGAG
>ERZ808270.230-NODE-230-length-35256-cov-9.404165_pt1 | contig 35256 bp, 29 predicted proteins | sample MGYA00521082_ERZ808270 | MGnify/ENA primary metagenome ERZ808270 (study PRJEB31516, sample SAMN03275594) | gut metagenome | biome: mammalia-associated habitat; material: feces | host: Papio cynocephalus | place: Kenya | collected 2012-07-27 ... | reverse complement strand
CAATGTCAGTCATTTGCTCTACCAACTGAGCTATGGCACCATCAAAAAAAATAAAAAAGGAGCTACTCGAAAGAGTAACTCCTTTTATTGTGGTACCACCAGGAATCGAACCGGGGACACAAGGATTTTCAGTCCTTTGCTCTACCAACTGAGCTATGGCACCATGCTATGTTTGTTCTTAGCGAGTGCAAAGGTAGTACTTTTTTATTGTTCCCGCAACTTTTTCCGCCATTTTTTATCACCCTTCAAATATTTTCTGAACTTTTTCCGAAAATCTTGCACGTAATAGAAAAAATAGTTGTACCTTTGCACTCGCTTTTGAGGCATAACGCCCACATAGCAATCGGGATGTAGCGCAGTTGGTAGCGCACTACGTTCGGGACGTAGGGGTCGCAAGTTCGAATCTTGTCATCCCGACAATAAAAGGCAATCGGTTTTTCCGATTGCCTTTTTTCGTATATCTACTTGCCATCAAGGAAGCACCACTTATTACAGCAGCGGCGGCAATTCGTAGAGGTGTGTGCCGTTGCTACCCTTCACAAGGATATACTTTCCGCGCGGTTTGTTCTCACTGATGGCTTCCTTCACCTGAGCTACATTCTCAAACTTGCGGAACTTCGGTGTCGTCTTGCAGTGTTCAAACTCCTCTCCGACAAGCCACACTGTCTCCACGTCGGAATCGGAAAGCAGGTCGACGATACGCTGATGTTCGTCGTGGCTGACGCTGCCCAGTTCCTTCATGTCGCCGATGATGCACATTTTGTTGTCAGCGTGGAGCGAACAGAAGTTGTTCAGCGCCGCCGTCATGCTTGTCGGGTTGGCGTTGTAGGCGTCGACGATGAGTCGGTTGTCGGCAGTCTGTTCAAGTTGGGAGCGGTTGTTCGACGGCGTGTAAGCCTCAAGTGCATGCGACACTTTGTCTGCATCCACTCCGAAATAAGTTCCTATCGTGACGGCAGCAAGCATATTCTGCAGGTTGTATGATCCGATAAGACGGCTTCTCACGTCGTGCCATTCGCCGCCGGCATGTCTCCATTGGAAGTGGAGCATCGGCTCGCAGTCGACGACGCGACCGCTAACGTACAATGCGCCGTTCTCCTCACTGCCGTACTCTACGAGGTTGAGGTCGTGGGCAATCGGCAGCAGATGCTCATTGCCACGGTCGATGAAGACGCAGCCCTTGGGCTCCTTGCCCTGCTCGCCCCCGTGTCGGCGCTCGCGCATAAAGTCGTAGAGCTCACCCTTCGTGCGGATGACGCCCTCAAAGGATCCGAAGCCCTGCAGATGTGCCCTGCCAACGTTGGTGATAATGGCATAGTCGGGCTCAACGATGTTTACGAGCGTGCGTATGTCGCCGGGATGCGAGGCGCCCATCTCCACCACGGCGAGGTCGTGCTCGGGGCGGAGGCGCAGCAGCGTCTTCGGCACTCCGATGTCGTTGTTGAAATTGCCCTGCGTGAAGAGCACGTTGTATTTCTCCTGAAGCACAGCGGAGGTCAGTTCCTTTGTTGTTGTCTTGCCGTTGGTGCCGGTGATGCCGATGATGCGCGTGCCGAGCTGTCGGCGGTGGTAGCGTGCGAGTTGCTGAAGGGCGGCGAGGCAGTCGTCGACGAGGATGCAGCGTGCATCGCTGGCATACTCCTTCTCGTCAACGACGGCGTAGGCACAGCCCTTCTCCAGAGCCATGGCAGCAAAGCGGTTGCCGTCGAACGAAGCGCCCTTGAGCGCGAAGAACAGCGAGCCTTCCGGACAGTCGCGGCTGTCGGTCGTCACGACGGGATGTTGCTTAAAGATTTCATAAAGTTCGGATATTTCCATTGTCGTTTTCTTTTGATTGCACAAAAGTAAATAAAAATCCGTAAACGTGTTGCATAAATAATCTAAATATGAAAGTCTTTTTGGAAGAAAAGTTTGGCTGTTCCGATTATTATTGCGTAATTTGCGCTACATTAACAATAGAATTCCAAAACGACAAAGAATACACATCATGCAATACTCTATAAATGTACGTGGCCGCCTCGTCGACCTTTCCAAGCCCGTTGTCATGGGCATCCTCAACGCCACTCCCGACTCTTTTTATTGCGGCAGCCGCAAGCAGACGGAGGCTGAGATAGCCGACCGCGCCAACCAGATTGTCGCCGAGGGCGGCGGCATCATAGACGTTGGAGCATTCTCCACGCGCCCCGGAGCGGAGGAGGTGAGCCAGGAGGAGGAGACGGCGCGCCTGAAGCGTGCCCTCGCCATTGTGCGCCGTGAGCAACCCGACGCCGTAGTGTCTGTGGACACCTATCGACCGCTCGTGGCGCGTCAATGTGTGGAGGAGTTCGGCGCCGACATCATCAACGACGTGTCGGAGGGCGGCATCACGGGCATCGTGGGCAAAGCCATCCGTGAGGAGGGCGACATGTTCGCGACGGTTGCAAAGCTCGGCGTGCCCTACATCCTCATGTCGGTGCAACCGACGCTCGACGGCATGATGCGCAATTTCGCTGCCGAAGTGCAGCGCCTGCGCGACCTCGGTGCGAAGGACATCATCCTCGACCCCGGCTATGGCTTCGGCAAGACTTTGGAGCAAAACTATGAGATAATGAACCATGCCGAGCGCCTGCTCGAACTGCATCTGCCGGTGCTCGTGGGCATATCGCGCAAGAGCATGATTTACAAACTTCTCGGCGGCGACCCCACCACCGCCCTCAACGGCACCACCGTGCTCAACACCGTCTCGCTCCTCAAGGGTGCGTCGATATTGCGCGTGCACGACGTGAGGGAAGCTGCAGAAGCCGTGAAAATGCTTCGGAATTTTAATCTTTAAATGAAAACCCAGAACATAAGAACTCACAACTCTATATATGATTGACTTCGGAATAAAAGACTTCATCGACATTCTGCTTGTCGCCATGATGCTCTATTATATCTACCGTCTGATGAAGGAAAGCCGCTCGCTCAACGTCTTCATCGGCATCATCGTCTTCGTGCTCGTCTGGCTCTTCGTCAGCCAGGTACTTGAGATGCGCCTCCTCGGTGCCATCATGGACAAGCTCGTCAGCGTGGGCGTCATCGGACTCATTGTGCTCTTCCAGGAGGAGATACGCCGCTTTCTCTACTCGCTCGGTGCCCATCAGCGCTTCAAGGCAGTGACGCGCTTCCTGCTCATCGGTAGCGGCAAGAAGGACGCAGCCGCCGACAAGGAGACCATCATGCCCATCGTCATGGCATGCATGGACATGTCGCGCGGCAAGGTGGGCGCACTCATCGTCATTGAGCGAGGCATACGCCTCGACGACATCGTCGACACGGGCGACATCATCGACGCACGCATCAACCAGCGCCTCATCGAGAACATCTTCTTCAAGAACTCGCCGCTCCACGACGGCGCCATGATCATCACCGGCAAGCGCATACGCGCCGCCGGATGTATCCTTCCCGTCAGCCACAACCACGACATACCGAAGGAACTCGGACTGCGCCACCGCGCCGCTCTCGGCATCTCGCAGGACAGCGACGCCATCGCCATCGTCGTCTCTGAGGAGACGGGCGGCATCAGCGTCGCCATAAAGGGCGAATTCCAGCTGCGCCTCTCGGCGGAGAAACTGGAGAACATTCTCTCCAAGGAGATGAATTTCTGACGGCACGCAGACGCCCTGCGCCTTGTGTCGCCAAAATATATTAGTGCCACAAAGGGCTTAACTCATATATTTTTACTAATTTTGCAAAGTCAACGTTACAACACGCGACATTCAAACACCCTACTAAAGAGCAACTAATAACACATTATATATATTATAATATAATAATATGAATTTACTTGATCACATCGTTGCACGCGCCAAGAGCGACAAGCAACGCATCGTGCTCCCGGAAGCTACCGAGGAGCGCACACTGAGAGCAGCCGACCGCGTGCTGGCCGACGAACTTGCCAACCTTATCCTCATCGGCAATCCTGAGGAGATAAAGTCTCTCGCCGAGAAGTGGGACCTCCACAACATCGACAAGGCCACCATCGTTGACCCGCTCAACAATCCGAAGGCTGAGGAGTACGCCACGCTTCTCGCCGAGCTGCGCAAGAAGAAGGGCATGACCATCGAGCAGGCCCGCGAGCTCGTGAAGAACCCGCTCTACCTCGGCTGCATGATCATCAAGACCGAGGGCGCCGACGGACAGATTTCCGGCGCACTGAGCACCACGGGCGACACGCTGCGCCCGGCTCTCCAGATTATCAAGTGCGCCCCGGGCGTCACTTGCGTCAGCGGCGCCATGCTCATGCTCACACACGAGCACCAGTACGGCGACGACGGCATCATCGTCATGGGCGATGTGGCTGTTACTCCTGTTCCTACAGCAGAGCAGCTCGCACAGATTGCCGTATGCACGGCGCAGACAGCACGCTCGGTTGCCGGCATCCAGGATCCGCGCGTGGCAATGCTGAGCTTCTCCACGAAGGGCTCCGCAAAGCACGAAGTGGTCGACAAGGTTGTGGAGGCTACACGCCTCGCACATGAGCTGGCTCCTGAGCTGAAGCTCGACGGCGAGCTGCAGGCAGATGCCGCCCTCGTTCCGGCTGTAGGCGAGAAGAAGGCTCCGGGCTCTCCTATCGCAGGCCATGCCAACGTGCTCGTTGTGCCTTGCCTTGAGGTGGGTAACATCTCCTACAAGCTCGTGCAGCGCCTCGGCAACGCCATCGCCATCGGTCCAATCCTCCAGGGTATCGCACGCCCGGTGAACGACCTCTCGCGCGGCTGCTCCGTCGACGACATCTACTACATGGTAGCCATCACGGCTTGCCAGGCAATGGATGCAAAGAAGTAAATTGCTCCGCAATTTACTTCTTCGCATCCAATTAGGAGTTAGGAGTTTTGAATTTTGAATTTTGAGTTTTTAATTTTGAATTGTCGGCTGCGCCGATTTTGAATTATTCAATTTTGAATTGAGATTGCATTTATGAGCGACTTCGGGAAGCTATTGGAAGAGAAGTGTATGAATTTCTCTATCCGCATAATTGGTTTATGCCGATTCCTTAACGAAGAGAAGCATGAACGAAGAATTGCCGACCAGATGTTCCGTAGTGGGACAAGCATCGGAGCCAATGTGGCAGAATCGCAATGTGCGATAAGCAGAAATGACTTTGTTGCCAAACTCTACATCTCGCTCAAAGAAGCTAATGAGACTCTGTATTGGTTGCGGCTGTTGCAAAAGACGCAGTATATAACCCCAAAACAATACGAATCTATATATAATGATTGCGAAGAGCTAAAACGAATGCTTGTTTCTATAACAAAGAAAATAACAGCGGCTGATTGCCCTCCAACTCAAAAATAGAGAATTCGAAATCGTCATAGTCGACAATTCAAAATTGCGGCAGCATCCCGCAACAACTCAAAATTCAAAACTCAAAACTCAAAACTCAAAATTGCGGCAGCATGCCGCAACAACTCAAAATTCAAAACTCAAAAATTCAAAATTGCGGCAGCATGCCGCAACAACTCAAAACTCAAAATTCAAAACTCAAAATTCAAATATGAAAATCTTAGTTCTGAACTGTGGAAGTTCATCTATCAAGTATAAGTTGTACAACATGGACGACAACTCCGTGCTCGCAGCAGGCGGCGTGGAGCGCATAGGCCTCGACGAGGCATTCATCAAGGTCACTCTCCCCAACGGCGAGAAGAAGAAGATCATGCACGACATGCCCGACCACAAGGAAGGCGTCAACTTCGTGTTCCAGTGTCTGCTCGACCCGGAGATCGGTGCCATCAAGAGCCTCGACGAGATTGACGCCGTGGGCCACCGCATCGTGCAGGGCGGCGACCTCTTCGAGAAGAGCGTCATCGTCGACAAGTCGGTTGAGGACGGCATCGAGAGCCTCTGCGACCTCGCTCCGGTCCACAACGCCGGCCACCTGAAGGGTCTGCGCGCCGTCGACAAGCTCATGCCCAACACGCCGCAGGTGTGCGTCTTCGACAACGCCTTCCACAGCACCATGCCCGACTATGCTTATCTCTACGCCATTCCCTACGAGCTCTATGAGAAGTACCACGTGCGCCGCTACGGCTTCCACGGCACCTCCCATCGCTACGTGTCGCAGCGCGTCTGCGAATACCTCGGCCGCGACATCAAGACACAGCGCATCATCACCTGCCACATCGGCAACGGTGCCTCCGTGTCTGCCGTTAAGTTCGGCAAGTGCGTCGACACATCTATGGGCCTCACTCCGCTCGCCGGCGTGATGATGGGCTCGCGCTCAGGCGACATCGACCCGTCTGCCGTGACCTTCCTCATGGAGAAGCTCGGCAAGAAGCCGCAGGAGATGGCCGACTTCCTCAACAAGGAGAGCGGCGTGCTCGGCATTACGGGCATCTCTTCCGACATGCGCGAGATTGAGAGCGCTGCCAAGGAAGGCAACGAGCGCGCACAGCTTGCCCTGAAGATGTACAACTACCGCATCAAGAAGTATATCGGCGCTTACGCCGCAGCTATGGGCGGTGTTGACATCATCGTATGGACTGCCGGCGTCGGCGAGAACCAGATCGGCACACGCCTCGAGGCTTGCTCCGGCTTGGAGTTCCTCGGCGTGAAGATGGACGCCGAAGCCAACAACGTGCGTGGCGAGGAGGCTATCATCTCCGCTCCCGATTCTAAGGTGACCGTTTGCGTCATCCCGACCGATGAGGAGCTGATGATTGCCAAGGACACAATGGCTCTGCTCAAGAAGTAAAAAAAAGGGGAAAAACAAAGGCTTTTTCCGATAATTTTTAAAGTGGCACTTTAGGCAATCTAAAGTGCCACTTTTCGTATGCTAAAGCGACGCTTTAATCATGCTAAAGCGCCGCTTTAGAAAATGCAAACCAAACGAGCGCTTTAACCATACTAAAGCGCCGCTTTAGAAGCGGCGAATCAAAAGATAGTCTTTATTTTTGTTAAAAAGAGCGCGTTTTACCCCCCCGATTCAAAAAATCGGAAAATATTGTTAACTTTGTCAGCAAATACAAAACAACAACCTATATTTTCCAATTCGGTAAAGTCGCATACACACGCACTTACCACAACTTTCATCAACAGCAATATGAAAAACGTAAAGTATTTGTTTCTGATTCTTCTCGCCGTCCTGACCCTTGCCTCATGCAAGAATGACGAGACCGACGAGAATGGTAACCCAACATTCAAGAAGTACTTCCGCATGGAGGTGACTCGCTGCGAGCGCGTTTCAGGCGTGCTCATCGTCGACTTCAATCTGAAGAATGTCTCCGGCAAGAATCTGCAGGAGGTGCAGCTCAATGGCAGCAGCGTTTGGAACATGAGTAAAGACAATCTCGGAAAGGAATACTACTCTGAAGTCTCCTTCGGCGGCGAGTGGGGAACAAGCGCCCGCAAGTCGATAGTGAAGGACGGAAGCGTCAGCGGTTCTTTCCGCATCAGTAGCTTCGACCCCACCAACAGTGCCAAGAAACTCGACCTGAAGTTCGCCTGCTCCTGCGCTGACCTTGACTTCAACGGCGGCGGCAATGTCGACAACGTGAAAATCACGGACAACCGCAAGCTCCTCTCAGGCATCGACACCAACGACTTCGGACTCTCCTACAAGCTGCTCGGCACGAGCCGCAAGACTTTCGGCACGAAATCTGTCATTGACATTCGCTTCTCCGTCACCAACAACACGGGCAAGGACATCAGCGACTACTATCTCAATCTCGGCAACGTCAACAACATGTTCAAGAGCGACACGGAAAGTTTCAACTGCGATATTTCTACCGACGGCAACTCATTCGATCACTGTAGTTTCCAAGGCTTGCTCAAGGCTGGTCAGACGCGCACGTTCGTCATACGCGTCAATTGGGCAGGCACAAACATCACTCAACTCAGCGGCATAATGACATGCAACTCAAGCTCCTACCGCATGGCTGCCACTGAGGTGAACTTCCATAACATCGACATCGACTAAAGACTCTTACGTGGCGCACAAGGCGCCAAACTGTTCCCGCTGCGGAGGTCTTGATACCCCCGCAGCCGTTAAAAACAAAGAAATATGAGAAAATCATTTCTGAAATCCGTGGCTGTCTGCATCCTTATGCTGACAGCCGTCTGCCAGCGTACTTTTGCACAAGAGGACGAAAGCGTTACAAACTTCAGCGTTGAATTTCCGGCAAAGCTGATGTATCTGGAGACTACAAACGTTAACCTGCGTACTGCACCCAACCCGCGTGCAGAGAAATTCTACCAATACGGCATGCCCATGCACCTGCCCACCTACCAGCTCTTCCCCGTAGCCGGGGAGAGAAATGGATGGGTGAAAGTGGTATACGGCATCGACGAGCCCTACGTGAGCAAGCAATTCGTGAAGTTCGCACAGCCAAGACCTCTCGACATGGAGAACATCTCAAATAACATAATAACGTATGCAGGGGCCGACAACTACTGGGTGCGCATCGCCACGCCAAAGTCGCTGCCTAACACCGTTGTATGGATAGAGAACACCGCCGAGGACGACCTTTTCACCATAACCATAGGTAAGCTCAACGCGGACAAGACCATTCTCGCCGGCAAATTCACGCGCAACATATATATGGAATATTCACAACAATCGCCCTCATCGTCAATATCTGTCAGCGACGCACAGAACCGGACGTGCCTCGACGCTGCTGTCATCACGTTCGGCAGACAGTACCTGGCATGGGCTAACAGCAATGCGCAGCTCGACATCACGCAAATACCGCTGAACGTGCTGCAGCAACTGTTCCAGTCCGACAAGACATCATGGTCAAGCCAATACATTACAACCGACATACTGAAATAACCACAATTTTCCAAAACAAAAGCTTATGAGAAAAACAATTGCAACACTGTTCACCATGTTGCTGGCGCTCACGCTGGCATCATGCAGCGACTTCTCGCCAAAAGAAGTCGCCGGCTTCAAGTTCACGGGCGACGGCATCTTCGGCAACATCCCCTACATGTTCGCCCAAAACGCACAGCTCACGAAGGACGGCACGCCCGAGGAGGACTTCTCGAAGTACGAGAAGGAGCTGAAGAAAAACGAGACTATCGAGGTGGACTGCGACGTCGTGAAAGGCGAAAGCGTCAGCAAAGGCAAGCTAACGTTCAAGCAGGAGTCCGACTGCTACGTGAGTGGCGACGGCAGTTCCGTGAAATACGAGGCAACCCTCAGCGACGACGTCGTGGCACAGTTCGAAGACGAAGCCTACATCCGCATCGTCGGTCTGGACAAGAACGGCGTCATCGTCTTCAACTATGGCTACTTCGGCACCTACAAGCTCGGTGGCGACTACTCCGGCGCCGGACTCAAGTCGATGATGCACGGCGACCGCAACTTCAAGCGCTATGTGAAGAAGCTCTATGAGTTCGACCGCGTGGAGAAGATTGTCGTCACCAACACCGACGGTCTGTCATCACTCCGCGAGAAAAGCGTCGAGGCACAGATGAAGAATCTCACCGACGAGCAGAAGATGGCTGGCAAGGGCGACCTCGCGATGTTTGAGCTGCGAGGCAACGTGAAGACATTGCTTGTGAGAAGCCAGTACGAGAGCATGCGCTACGAGTTCGACGAGGACGGCAAGCTCGTCTCCGTCAACGGCACGCCTGCCGAGAGCTACTACGAGAACCTGAAGCGTGACGCCGAGGGACGCATCGCCAGCTACACGGAGGGTGAATACGACATGGTGGCCGACTACAAGCTCGTCTACGGCAAGAACGGCTTCGTGGAGAAGAAGATTATGTCGGACATGGGCGAGCGCACCACTACCTTCACCTACAACGAAGCTAATTACCTCACGTCCGACCAGACTCTCGGCGAATACACAGAGATGGGAGCGGACAAGCCGGAGAAGGTAGATCTCAAGTCGAGCTATAAGTACACGTCCGTCGACGAGAACGGCAACTGGCTCGTGCGTGAGGAGACTGTCTCAGAAGAAGGCGCTGCCCCCTACGATGAGTATCGCCAAATAACGTACTACGAATAAGATTTAAATAGAGAATCCGCTCGGCGAGGCGAAGTGCATTTCCTCGCCCGTCACGGGATGGCGGAAGGATATTTCAGCGGCGTGCAGATACATACGGTCTGCACGCCGCTTTCCGTACAGAGGGTCGCCGAGTATCGGACAATTGAGGCCGTCGGGATGGGCGCAATGCACGCGCAACTGATGGGTGCGGCCCGTGTGGGGCGTGAGGCTCACGAGGGATAGTCCGTCACGGGAGGCGACAACGCGGTAGGAGGTAGTGGCTGGCTTGCCTTGCTGAAAGTCTACACGCTGGCGTGGGCGGTCGGTGATGTCGGCGATGAGGGGAAGGGAGACGATGCCCTCCGCTTTTGCAGGCACTCCTTCCACGAGCGCCTCATAACGTTTCCTCACCTCCCTGCCTGCAAACTGCCGCTGCAACGCGGTGTATGCCCGTTCGGTGCGGGCGATGACAAGCAGTCCGCTCGTGTCCATGTCGAGGCGATGGGCAGCCTTTCCCCGCCCCACGTGCTCCTCTACGCTTATGGGTGCGGCGCAGTCTGAGTATCGACCGTCCCCGCCCTTCCCCGGCACCGACAGCATCCCGGCAGGCTTGTCCACGACGACGAGCTGATCGTCCTCATACACGACGCGCGGCTCTGCCGACGTTCTCGCCGCCAGCAAGGGATTGGGCTCCACGCTGAGCCCCTTGAGCATGTGCGTCAGGATGGGCAGACACTTCGAGCGGCAAGCCGGATAGTAGGCAAGATGATGGCGTATCTCCCCCACGGGCGAGTCGCCCCACCAGAACTCCGCCATGCACAACGGGTGTAGCCCGTGGCTGTAGGCATATTGCAGGAGCTTGGGCGCACAGCAGTCGCCAGCCCCGGCAGGAGGAAGAGAGCCGGTGTATTCACGGAAGATGTCGATGAGGTCGCGCTGCTCGCCACGTGCGTTGAGCATGTGGTAGCTGGAGAAGAGCCATTGCTGCAGGTCGTCGCTCATGCGGCGGCGCCTTGCGCGGAGCGCGTCGATGGGGGCAGAGAGAGAGGCGAGGCGGCTGTCGAGGTCGCGCGTGAGCTGCTCCACGCTCTTGCGGCGACGGCGCATCTCGGCTTTCATGTACTGGCTCTCGCGTGTCATCAAGGCTGCCTCCTCCTTACTGAGCGGTTCTCCGCTGCGGCGGCGCGCGTCGCGCCGCGCCTTCGCCTCGTCCATTTGCTTCTTGAAGGCGCACAGCTCCTCCTGCCATTGAGCCACGCTCCGACGACGCTCGTCGAGCAAGGCGACGTAGGCAGGGGCTGTCTTCAGGCGCTCAATCTCGTGGTTGAGGGTTGTTATCTCTCGCTCCGTCTGCTTGAAATGACCATCGGGCTGCTGCGCATCGAAGACGGGTGGCACGAAATACTCCCAGTCGTTCCTCCCGCCAAGCAGTCCGGAATAAGCGGCAAGGAAGCCGCGGCGCATGGCGCCCTTACCGTCGTTATGCTCCACGACGAGCACACCAAACATCTTCCCCGCCCCTTTCTCTTCCGACATTATGCCTGATTGGCTGATGAAGCGCTGCAGCTCACGCGCCGCAAGCACGGCGAGAGGATGGGGCTCGTAGCAGAAGGGATAGGTGAAGAGTTGGGGTGAAGGGATGGTGGATGATAGCGGATGGAACATGGTGGAGATTGGATATTGAATGTTAAAAGTTAAAATATAATGGGGGCATCGTGCAAAGTTAATGCAAATCGAGAGAAGAACGAAATGAATTTATTCATTTCTTATCAAGTTGAGGGTGTGTCAAAACTCATAAATTGGAATTATCCGTGGCGGAGGCCGGAGACCTCCGCAGCAAGCGATAATTGCTAATATATTGATATTTAATCGATTGCGTATAATGGGTGCTGCGGAGGCCGGAGACCTCCGCCACGGATAAAGTTGCAAATTTGCCTTTTGACACACCCTCTACAACGTTTTTGAAGCAAGCCGAGCGCAGCCCGTTTTTTTAAAATCCGAAGCTTCAGTCAACTCGTCTACTCGTCAACTATAAACTCGTCTACTATAAAAAACTATCAACTCGTCTACTCGTCAACTATAAACTTAAAACTTAAAAATGGACGATTTCATTTTGTATTGTGTGCGATTTCCACTAACTTTGCACGTAGCCCCCTATGATTTAAGTTTCAACACTTGAACATTCAACATTTAACACTATAAAGAAATGAGTACACTCAAGAAAGACTTCGCCTCCCGACTTCTTGCCGTGAAGGCCATCAAGCTCCAGCCCAACGACCCGTTCACATGGGCATCGGGATGGAAATCACCTATCTATACCGACAACCGCAAGACTCTTGCCTACCCGGAATTGCGCTCTTACGTAAAGCAAGAGCTTGTTCACCTCATCCACACCGAGTTCCCCGAAGCAACAGCCGTTGCAGGCGTCGCCACCGGAGCCATCGCGCAGGGCGCTCTCGTTGCCGACGAGCTGCTGCTCCCCTACTGCTACGTGCGTCCGAAACCGAAGGATCACGGTATGGGCAACCAGATTGAGGGCACCATCCCGGAGGGCGCCAAGGTAGTGGTTGTGGAGGATCTCATCTCCACCGGTGGCTCCTCGCTGAAGGCCGTCGACGCCTTGCGCAAGGCAGGCTTCGAGGTCGTGGGCATGGTGGCAAGCTACACGTATGGCTTCCCCGTCGCTGAAGAGGCATTCAAGGAGGCAGGCGTGCGCCTCGTCACGCTCTCCGACTATGAGCACACAACTGCCATCGCTGCCGAGACTGGCTACATCAACAAGGAAGACCTCGCCGTGCTCGCCGAGTGGCGCAAGGACCCCGCTAACTGGAAGAAATAGGAAGATATGGGAATGACAACATTCGAGAGCACAATCCGCCAGATTCCCTATCCCCAGCAGAGCGTCTACAATAAGCTCAGCGACCTCAACAACCTGCAGGCACTGAAGGATCGCTATGAGCAGATGAAAGACAACATGCCGGAGGAGCAGCGCCGACAGGCGGAGAAAATACAGGATCTCACGTTCGACAGCGACTCGCTCGCCGTCAACGTGCCGCCCGTAGGCAACATCCGCCTGCGCATCGTCGACCGCGACGAGCCGAAATGCATCAAGTTTGAGACGGAGCAAAGCCCCATCCCCTTCAACTTCTGGATTCAGATGCTGCCCGTCACAACCACAACGTCGAAGATGAAGCTCACGATAAAGGCGGAGCTTAACATGTTTATCAAGCAGATGGTGAAGAAGCCCCTCACCGAGGGCATCGAGAAAATCGCCGACGTCCTGCAAATGATTCAATACGAATAGACGTTCGGGATTTCCCGAATCTATCGGCTTCGCCGATTTCTTTTTGAGTCACACTTTTTCTATATATTGCTGTTCGCCAAGACAAACGGAATTTTGGCGGACAGCAATATTTCTAATTGCACTAACTTTATTTCGAATTGGACAAACTTAACTTCTAATTCAAAAACAGGGTTCTTTTTAATAAAACATAAAATTTTCGCATATAATAAGGTATACGAAAAAATATTCTTACTTTTGCGCCAAAATTAAAGAACCAAACGCGAATTATGCAAGAAAACTTAGTTATAGTCGAGAGCCCGGCGAAGGCCAAGACAATAGAAAAGTTCTTGGGCGCGGACTATAAGGTGATGTCTTCCTACGGACACATCCGCGACCTGAAGAAGAAAGAACTGAGCATAGACAAAGATACACTCCAGCCCGCCTACGTCATTCCGAAAGACAAGGAAGAGCTCGTACGCAAACTTAAGGAAAGTGCGAAGAAAGCCTCAAAAGTGTGGCTCGCTTCCGATGAGGACCGCGAAGGAGAAGCCATCTCATGGCACCTTTGCGAAGTACTCGGCCTTGACGAGGCGTCCACCAACCGCATCGTCTTCCACGAAATCACAAAGCCAGCCATTCTCGCAGCCATAGAGCATCCGCGCCATCTTGACATGAACCTTGTCAATGCACAGCAGGCACGCCGCGTGCTCGACCGCATCGTGGGCTTCAAGCTCTCGCCAGTGCTCTGGCGCAAGGTGAAGCCGGCGCTGTCGGCAGGTCGCGTGCAGTCGGTGGCTGTAAGGCTCATCGTTGAACGCGAACGCGAGATACAGCAGTTCAAGAGCGAACCCTACTACCGCGTCAACGCCATCTTCGCCATCACCAACGCCGACGGCTCGCAGTCGGAGGTGAAAGCGGAGCTCGACAAGCGCTTCCAGCATCATGAGGACGCCATCGCCTTCCTGGAGAAGTGCAAGGACGCCGAGTTCACGGTTGACGCCGTGACGAAGAAGCCCCTCAAGCGTATGCCCGCACCGCCGTTCACGACGTCAACGCTCCAGCAGGAGGCTGCACGCAAGCTCGGCTTCTCCGTGTCGCAGACGATGATGGTGGCGCAGCGCCTCTATGAAAACGGTCTCATCACCTACATGCGTACCGACAGCGTCAATCTCTCCAAGCTATGCCTCGGCGCAGCCAAGGAGGAGATAACGAAGCTCTACGGCGAAGAGTATAGCTCGCCGCGCAACTTCCACACTCACTCGAAGGGAGCGCAGGAAGCCCACGAGGCCATCCGCCCCACCTACATGTCAAACACGTCCATCGAGGGCACGACGCAGGAGCGCCGGCTCTACGACCTGATATGGAAGCGCACGGCTGCAAGCCAGATGGCAGAGGCACAGATAGAGAAAACGACGGTCAGCATAGCTGCCACGTCAGCGTCAAGCACCTTCGACGAGCACTTCGTCGCCAATGGCGAAGTGGTGAAGTTCGACGGTTTTCTCAAGGTCTACCGCGAGTCTACCGACGACGAGCAGGACACTCCTAAGGACGAGTTCGCCCATCATCTCCCGCCCATCAAGGAGGGCGACAAACTGACACGACGCGAGATTAGCTCCACGGAGCGCTACTCGCAGGGCCCCACGCGCTACACGGAGGCAAGCCTCGTCCACAAGCTGGAGGAGCTTGGCATAGGCCGTCCGTCTACATACGCACCTACCATCTCCACCATACAGCAGCGCGAATATGTTGTCAAGGGCGACAAGAAGGGCGAAGAACGGCCCTATGTCATCGACACTCTGCGCGGCATCAAGATTACGCCGACACGCAAGGTGGAGCTGACCGGCAACGAGAAAGGCAAGCTCCTGCCAACCGACATTGGCATCGTCGTCAACGACTTCCTCATGCAGAACTTCCCTGCCATCATGGACTATAACTTCACGGCAAAGGTGGAGCGGCAGTTCGACCAGATTGCTGACGGCAAGGAGGAATGGACCGACATGATGCACTCCTTCGACAAGGAGTTTGAGCCTACGGTGGAGAAAGTGATGAACGCGCGCTCGGAGCACAAGGCTGGCGAACGTCTGCTCGGCAACGACCCCGTAAGCGGCCATCCGGTGTTCGTTAAAATCGGACGCTACGGCCCCGTGGTGCAGATTGGCACCGCCGACGACGACGAGAAGCCGCGTTTCGCGCAGATGCCCGCTGACAAGAGCATGGAGACGATAACGCTCGAAGAGGCTCTTGAACTGTTTAAGCTGCCGCGCACGGTTGGAGAGTTTGAGGGCAAGACGGTGACCATCGGTGCCGGACGCTTCGGCCCATACGTGCTCCACAACAAGAAGTACGTGTCTATCCCGAAGGACGAAGACCCTATGACCATCACGCTCGAGCGTGCCGTGGAGCTTATCGAAGAGAAGCGTAAGGCTGAGGAACAGCGCCATCTGAAGAAATTCGACGAAGACCCGAAACTGGAAGTGCTCAACGGACGCTATGGCCCCTACATTGCCTACGACGGCAGCAACTACCGCATTCCGCGCGACCTCCACGAGAAGGCTGCCGAGCTGACCTATGAGCAGTGTATGGACATCATCAAGAATCCTCCTGCACCAAAGAGAAGAAAGAAATAGGACTGTTATGACAAGAATAATCCTCATCGGCTACATGGGGGCTGGCAAAACCACAATAGGCCATGCCCTTGCCAAAGCCCTTGACCTGCCGTTCTACGACCTCGACTGGTATATCGAGACACGTATGCACCGCTCCGTGAAGCAAATCTTCGACGAGCGGGGCGAGGAGGGATTCCGCCGCATCGAGCACAACATGCTGCACGAGGTGGCGGAATTCGAGAATGTCATCATCTCGTGCGGTGGCGGCACTCCGTGCTTCTTCGACAACATCGACTATATGAACCGTCAGGCGCAGGTGGTGTACTTGAAGGCGGAGCCTGGCGTGCTCTATGAGCATCTGAAGATGGGCAAGACTGTACGCCCGCTGCTGCTCGGCAAGTCGCCGGAAGAGGTGAAGCAATTCATCGTTGAGCAACTTGCCCTCCGCGAGCCGTTCTACTCCAAGGCTGCCTACACGCTCGACATCAACCTGCTCGACAACTACGAGAAAATCAACATCACAGTAGAAAAACTAATAGAAAACCTCAAGAAACATAAAAGCTACAAGAAGCCCTAAGAAGGCTTGGGAAAGGTTTAAACCCTTAATCAGCAGAAAAGCAAAATCAAATGAAAAAATGGACTATTGACGATTCCCGCGAACTCTACAACATACAAGGCTGGGGAACATCTTACTTCGGAGTGAACGAAAAGGGCGACATTTACGTCACACCATGCAAGGACAACGTGCAGATTGACCTGCGCGATGTCATGGACGAGCTGCAACTGCGCGACGTTACGCCACCAGTGTTGCTGCGCTTCCCCGACATCCTCGACAACCGCATCGAGAAAACATCAAGCTGCTTCAAGAAGGCTGCCGACGAATATGGCTACACAGCCGAGAACTTTATCGTCTACCCTATCAAGGTAAACCAGATGCAACCCGTCGTGGAGGAAATCATCTCACATGGCCGCAAGTTCAACCTCGGTCTGGAGTGTGGCTCAAAGCCTGAGCTCCACGCCGTCATCGCCGTGCAGTGCCAGAGCGACTCCATCATCGTCTGCAACGGCTACAAGGACCAGAACTACATCGAACTGGCGCTGCTCGCGCAGAAGATGGGTAAGCGCATTTTCATCGTTGTGGAGAAGATGAACGAGATCGGACTCATCGCCGCTGCCGCTAAGAAGCTGGGCGTGAAGCCCAACATCGGCATACGCATAAAGCTCGCGTCTTCAGGCTCAGGCAAATGGCAGGAGAGCGGCGGCGACGCGTCGAAGTTCGGCTTGCGTGCCTCGGAGCTTCTCCAAGCCCTTGAGACGCTCGACGAGAAGGGACTGCACGACAGCGTGCGACTCATCCACTTCCACATCGGCTCGCAAATCACCAAGATCCGCCGCATACAGACTGCCCTGCGCGAGGCTGCCAACTTCTACGTGCAGCTCCACAAGATGGGCTACAACATCGACTTCGTTGACTGCGGTGGCGGACTGGGCGTCGACTACGACGGCACGCGCTCCTCTTCGAGCGAGAGCTCTGTCAACTACTCCATACAGGAATATGTCAACGACTGCGTGTACACCTTCGTTGACGCTTCCAACAAGAACGGTATCGCCCATCCTAACCTCATCACGGAGAGCGGACGCTCGCTCTCTGCCCACCACTCCGTGCTCATCACTGACGTTCTTGAGACGACATCGCTGCCCGAGATGCGCGAGGATTTTGAACCGTCGGAGAACGACCACCAGCTCGTCAAGGACCTCTACGAGATATGGGACAACCTCAATCCGCGCACAATGCTTGAGGACTGGCACGACGCTGAGCAGATACGCGACGAGGCTCTCGATCTCTTCTCACATGGCATCGTCGACCTCCGCACACGCGCCGAGATAGAGAGCATGTACTGGAGCGTCTGCCGTGAGGTCAACAGCATTGCAAAGAGCCTTAAGCACATGCCCGACGAGCTGCGCGGTCTCGACAAACTGCTTGCCGACAAGTACTTCTGCAACATCTCGCTCTTCCAGTCGCTGCCCGACTCCTGGGCTATCGATCAGCTCTTCCCCATCGTCCCCATACAGCGCCTCAACGAGCGCCCTACGCGCAACGCAACGCTTCAGGACATCACCTGCGACTCCGACGGAAAGATTGCCAACTTCGTGACCAACCGCCAGGCGTCGGACGTGCTGCCCGTGCATACGATAAAGAAGAATGAGGACTATTATCTCGGCATCTTCCTCGTCGGTGCCTATCAGGAGATTCTCGGCGACATGCACAATCTCTTCGGCGACACCAATGCCGTGCACATCTCCGTGAAGGACGGCTCCTACCATATCGACCAAATCATCGACGGTGAGACGGTTGAGGAGGTGCTCGACTACGTGCAGTACAACCCGAAGAAACTTGTGCGACAGCTCGAGATATGGGTGACGAAGAGCGTCAAGGCGGGAAAAATCTCGCTTGAGGAAGGCAAGGAATTCCTCAGCAACTACCGCTCCGGACTCTACGGCTACACCTATCTGGAATAAGCCTAAACAATAACTGGGAGAGGCGTCGCCCTAATAACTGGGAGAGGCGACGCCCTAATAACTGGGAGAGGGGGCGCCCTCGCCCCCGACCACACCTAACGAAGTAATAACTCAAGTTTCGTATTTAAAATAATTGGCTGAAACCCAACAAGCACATAGCCCTGGGCTATGTGCTTGTTGGGTTTTCTTGCTAAGGCAAACGGCAGAGCCGAGCTCTGCCCGTTTTTTTTCTTAAATCCGAAACTTCAGTAATAAATAAACTTCGCTATTAAGGTCGGGGGCGAGGGCGCCCCCTCTCCCAGTTATTAAGGCGACGCCCTCCCAATTATATTGTCTGTTCTTTAAAATGCAAGCTCCACTACGGTGCGCACGCCCTTTATTTTCGTGCCGCGTGCCTTGCTTACAATTGTCTTACCGAGGCGACGTGCCACGGCGACGTAAGCAAAACGCTCGTAGACATCGATGCGTCCGATGTCGGAGCCTTTTATTCCACACGTCTTGCATAGAAATCCAAGAATGTCACCCTTGGAGATTTTGTCCTTCTTTCCCTTTCCAATGTAGAGAGTCGTCATGCGCGGCTCAGGTACACCACTGTCTGTCGCCGGCAAATCAAACTCCGCCGTCGGTTCCTTCACGTATTCCGGCAGATGCTCCTCCGGTCCGAGGATGATGAAGGCGCGTCCCTGCGCGTCCCATCTGCCTGTGCGTCCCGTGCGGTGGATGTACTCATCCTCGCCGACGGGCAGGTTGTAGTGGATGATGTTGGCGACGTCGGGAATGTCAAGACCGCGCGCGGCAAGGTCGGTGCCCACAAGAATGTTGGCAGACTGGTTGGCGAAGCGGTAGATGGCCTCCTCGCGCTGCTGCTGATCCATGCCTCCGTGGAAAGCGCTCACGGCAAACCCCTCGTCGGAGAGAAACTTAGCCGTGCGCTCCACTCCGTCGCGGTAGTTGAGGAACACTATCGACTGCTCGCTGCCGAAGGCACGTAGCATCCGCGCAAGAGTCTGAAGTTTGTCCTTCTCCGGCGACTTGACAGTGAAGAGTCCGATGCGGTCGGGCGTCTGCTCGTCGCTGTCGAGATAGTCGACACGCTCCGTGCGCCCCATGCGCACAAACTGCGGCATCTCCTCTGCATCGGTAGCAGAAAGAAGGATGCGGCGCTCCACGCTTGGCAGGCTCTCCACGGCTTGCTGCATCTCGGCACGGAAGCCCATGCGAAGACACTTGTCAAACTCGTCGATGACGAGCCATGCGACATGCTCTGTGGAGAAGTTCTGCTTGGCGATGTGGTCGTTGAGACGGCCTGGCGTGGCGAACACAATCTGTGGGCGCGTGCGCATCATGGCGCGATGTTCGTCCATCGTGGGGCGTCCGCCGTAGAGAGCGGCAGAACGCATCCCCGTGCCCATGCTGCGGAACACCTCATGCGACTGCAAGGCAAGCTCACGGCTCGGCACTATCACCACCGCCTGCACCTCGTCGGAGGCAGCGTCAAGACGCGACGCCAAAGGCAGGAGATAGGCAAGCGTCTTTCCGCTTCCCGTGGGCGCGAGCACCTCAACGTCGCGGTCGGTGTGGAGCACGGCGTCGATGGTGTCACGCTGCATTTGATTAAGCTCCTCTATGCGGAGCTTTTGCAGGATGTTGTCTATGTCCATTTGTGAGACTTATAGGATTAAGGTCAAGCCTCGCGGTGGTCAGCGATGGCCTGCTTGATGAGAGCTTCAAGTTCTTCGCAAAGCTCCGGGTTGTCCTTGAGGAGCGACTTCGTGGCGTCGCGTCCCTGCGCAAGCTTGGAGCCGTTGTAGCTGTACCATGAGCCCGACTTCTGAATGATGCCGTATTCCACGCCAAGGTCAACGATTTCGCCCACCTTGGAGATACCCTCTCCGAAGGTGATCTCAAACTCCGTCTTGCGGAAGGGAGGTGCCACCTTGTTCTTTATTACCTTCACGCGCACTTGGTTGCCGACAATCTGGTCGCCGTCCTTGATGCCCGTCACCTTGCGTATGTCGAGGCGCACGGAGGCATAGAATTTAAGGGCGTTGCCGCCGGTGGTGGTCTCTGGGTTGCCGAACATCACGCCGATTTTCTCGCGCAGCTGGTTGATGAAGATACACGTGGTGTTGGTCTTCGAGATTGTTGACGTAAGCTTGCGCAGAGCCTGCGACATTAGTCGCGCCTGCAAGCCCACCTTGTTGTCGCCCATGTCGCCTTCAATCTCCGCTTTCGGAGTCAGGGCAGCCACGGAGTCGATGACGATGATGTCGATGGCTGACGAGCGTATGAGCTGGTCGGCAATTTCGAGAGCCTGCTCGCCGTTGTCGGGCTGCGATATCCAAAGGTTGTCGACGTCCACGCCGAGCTTTGCGGCATAGAAGCGGTCGAAAGCATGCTCGGCATCGATGAATGCAGCAATGCCTCCCGCCTTCTGAGCCTCAGCGATGGCATGGATGGCAAGCGTGGTCTTTCCTGACGATTCCGGACCGTAGATTTCTATTATTCTTCCCTTCGGGTAGCCGCCGACACCGAGAGCGGCGTCGAGTCCGATACTTCCCGTTGGTATCACCTCGACATTCTCCACCTTCTCGTCGCCGAGCTTCATGATGGAACCTTTGCCGAAGTCCTTCTCTATCTTTGTCGTCGCTGCCTGGAGAGCCTTGAGCTTTCCTTCCTGGGCAAGCGACATTTCTTCTGGTGATTTTGCCATAAATGAATTTTGAATTTTGAGTTTTGAATTTTGAATTATTCTCGGGCTGCGCCCTGCGATTTTGAGTTTTGAATTTTGAATTTTGAGTTTTGAATTATTCTCGGGCTGCGCCCTGCGATTTTGAATTTTGAATTTTGAGTTTTGAATTTTGAATTATTCTCGGGCTGCGCCCTGCGATTTTGAATTTTGAATTTTGAATTATTCTCGGGCTGCGCCCTGCGATTTTGAGTTTTGAATTTTGAATTTTGAGTTTTGCTTTTATTTGAGTTTTGAACCATGCAATTCAAAATTGTATAATTCAAAATTGCAGCTTTGCTGCAACAACTCAAAATTCAAAACTCAAAATTCAAAATTCAAAATGCAGCTCTGCTGCAACAACTCAAAATTCAAAACTCAAAATTCAAAATTCAAAATGCAGCTCTGCTGCAACAACTCTAAATTCAAAACTCAAAATTCAAAATTCAAAATGCAGCTCTGCTGCATATATTACAATTCAATGTCTCCGTTGAACACCTCGTGCCAAGGCAGACCCTGCTTGTTGAGTTGCTCCATGAACGGATCGGGATCAAACTCCTCGACATTCCATACGCCCGGCTTGCGCCACAGTCCCTTGAAGAACATCATTGCGCCGATCATGGCAGGCACACCCGTCGTGTAGCTTACGCCCTGCATACCCGTCTCCTTATAGGCTGCCTCATGCGAGCAGTTGTTGTAGACGTAGTAAGTGTGTTCCTTGCCGTCCTTGATGCCACGTATGCGGCAACCGATGGAGGTCTGTCCGTCGTAGTTCTCGCCGAGATCCTGCGGATTGGGGAGCACTGCCTTGAGGAACTGCAGCGGCACGATGTTCACCTTCACTTTCTTCGACGGGTCGTCAGCAAGCGGAGCCTCGTAAGTGATCTCGTCGATGCGCGACATGCCGAGGTTCTGTATGCAGTCGAGATAGGTGAGGTACTGCTGTCCGAAAGTCATCCAGAAGCGTGCGCGCTTGATGGTCGGGTAGTTCTTTACGAGCGATTCTATCTCCTCGTGGTGGAGCAGATAGCTCTCCTTCGGTCCGATTTCGGGATACGTGAGCGGCTTGTGAATCTCAAGCGGCTCAGTCTCCACCCATTTGCCATCTTCCCAGTAGAGTCCTTTCTGCGTAATCTCGCGGATGTTGATTTCAGGATTGAAGTTGGTGGCGAAAGCCTTGTGGTGGTTGCCGGCGTTGCAGTCTACGATGTCAAGATACTGAATTTCGTCGAAATAGTGCTTGGCAGCGTATGCTGTGAAGATGCTCGTCACGCCCGGATCGAAGCCGCAGCCGAGGATGGCAGTCAGTCCGGCGTCCTCGAAACGCTTCTTGTAAGCCCATTGCCAAGAGTACTCAAAGTGAGCCTCATCCTTCGGCTCATAGTTGGCAGTGTCGAGATAGGAGCATCCGCAGGCGAGGCAAGCCTCCATGATGGTCAGGTCTTGGTAGGGCAAGGCGAGGTTGATGACGAGTTCCGGCTTATAGTCGTTGAAGAGAGCCTTGAGCTGCTCCACATCGTCAGCGTCCACCTGCGCCGTCTTTATGTTGGGGTTGCCAATGGCCTTTACTATGCGGTCGCATTTCGACTTAGTGCGGCTTGCTATCATGAAGTCGGTGAAAACGTCCGCGTTCTGTGCTATCTTGAACGCAGCGACGGTGGCTACACCACCTGCGCCAATCATTAATACTTTTCCCATTGCTATTGTTTTGTTTTTTAGTATTGTTTTTATTTACTCAAGTTTCCGATTTAACATAATTGAGGGTGTGTCAAAAGGCACATTTGCAACTTTATCCGTGGCGGAGGGTCCCAATTTGCGTGCTTTGTCACATTCTTACCTTTTTACGGCGAAGGATGAGTCAGCCGTTCCTTTTACAATTCCTCTCCCTTGATGCCCAAGGCGCTCATGAGCGAATAGCCGAGCAGTTCCTGGCGGAAGCGTCCCCCGTCGAGAGGCTGCATATTGAAGAGAGTGACGCGCTTTTCCTCGTCGTCGATGTCGCGGAGAGCGTGGCGTAGAGCATCCCAAAGCGGGGCGTGCTCAGCGTTAGGCACAGCCATCACGCGGTGGACGTCCTTGTGGTTGACAACGGTCTTGAGGATGTCGAGGAAGAAGTCATCGTGCTTCACGACGTCCTCCACGGGATAGGAGCTGATGATAAACTCGCCGAGCGAGTCCTTGAACGCCTTGGCGTTGAGGTCAGCATCGTAGGAACCGGGCGTGAAATTTTCGAGCTCAGCCTTCTCCTTCGAGTGGATGAATATCACCTGCGTCTCGCCGTCGGCATCACGCTCCTCGCGCATTCCCCCGTCGAGTGCGATGCAGTCTATCCAGCGTGCCGTGTCCGCCTTAGGTATGCGGCGTCCGAGCATACGCTCGAAGTTGACGATAAGATTGAAAGCTACGGAGTCGACATAATCGCCATCGACGAGGATGACATTGCGGCTCCACTTGGTATCGTTGAATTGCTGTATGTCCATTGCGTAATAAATATATGTGTACAAAGATAGTGCAAATCGCGGACAATACAAAATAAGCTTGCTTATTTTTATTGTCGAGATGCAGCCTATATTCTGAAAAGATAGTGCAAATCGCGGACAATACAAAATAAGCTTGCTTATTTTTATTGTCGAGATGCAGCCTATATTACAAAAATAACTGGGAGAGGGGGCGCCCTCGCCCCCGACACGACCAAAGACATTCTTCACGTACTGGGAGAGGGGGCGCCTCACCCCCGACACGACTAAAGACATTCTTCACGTATCGGGGGCGAGGCGCCCCCTCTCCCAGTTATTGCGGAATGAAACCGGATTCGGTTACTTTAAAAGGCGATGTTTGTAAAGTTTTCCCTTGGCGGGAAAGGCTCTATTTCACAAGCAGCTTCTCGGTCTTCTTTGAGCCGTCAGCAAAAACGGTCTGCTTCAGCACGATGGTGCCGGCAAGCGGACTGGCGAGGTGTGCGCCCTGAAGCGAGAAGTAAGACGTGGCGATGGGCAACTTGGCAGCAGTGTTGTCGCTGATGGCAGTCGGGTCGAAATCGTAGAGAGCGCGGTCGGAAGCCGTTGCCATACCGTCAACTGTGTAGACACTCTCCACCTGAAGGCGCTTGGCGTTGAGATTGTGGAAATACACTATCTTCTGCGTGCCGTTGTTCACGATGTCGAAATTGTCGGTGAAGTTGTACGGTATCGTCGTCATGTCCTCGGAGAGGCGCTCGTAGTCGGCAGGAGTGAAGGTGTAGGGCTTGTAGTCGACATAGAAGCGATAGGAAAGTTTCGCCGGGTTGATGTACTCGCCGTCAGTGTCGTAGGAGGGGATGTTGAAGATGAGCGCGTCGTTATTGCTATCCCACTGCAGGTCGGTCGGTGTGGCAGGCTTGGCTGCGCGGTCGCCAGCGTAGAACTTCATCGTGACGCCGGAAGCCGTCGTGACAAGCTGCTTGAGGTCGTATGTCGTCTCGCAGAGGTAGGCGTTCTCAGGCGAGAGCGTTAAAGTGTGGCGGTCGGCAGAGAGGTTGAAGTCGATGCTATAGAGCATCGACGCCTCCTGGTCGGCATCCACCGTGACGGGCACTATGCGATAGTAGAAGAGGTCGGCGTCCTTGACGATCTGGAAAGACGGGATGGTGGCAGTAGATCCGCTGACCGTACCCTCGTACACCTCGTCGGGCGACTTCGAGGAGAGGCCGCTGATGTAGAACTTGCTGCCACTGAAAGCGAGCTTCACGAAGCGCGATGATGTCGTGCCGTAGGCGTCGGTGCCGGTGAAGACATACGTAGAGGGCTTGGAGCCTTCGGGAAATTCCCAGCGCACGAAGTCGCCCATAGGCTTCAGCTCCAAGCTGTAGAAGAATCCGTAGAAGCCCGTGTCCTCCTCCTTCTCGGCGTCCTCGAAGATGGCGAGGATGTCGCCCTCGGGAGCTGTCAGCTCTCCGTTGGAGCCGATGGTGAGGCGCGTCTCCTTCTTAAACTCAGTGATGTTGCCGTCGCTGTCGGCGCTCACCACTTCGAGATAGAGCTTCTTCGACTGGTTCTCAACGAGCACCTGTCCTGCCTTGATGACAATCTCGCTGCCGTCCTTCGTGCCCTCAATCCAGCTCTCGGGCGCCCCCTTGTAGCTACGGTTGCCGCCGGGCGTGAGTCCGTTGAAGTAATAGGTGTCGCCGTCTGCCGACTTGCGCACGTAGACCTTTCCGTTAGTGTAGTCCTGCGAGTAGAAGCCGTTGTTCTCAGTGTAGGTCATGATGTAGCCCTCATCCTCGCCTTGCGGGTCGAAGAGCGGCTTGTCGCCCTTGGGCACGTTGATTTTGTGGAGTGTGCTTTTTGCCGGAGCCTTCAGTCGGCACTCCTTCTTCGTGGTGCCCTGCAAGGCGGGCGCCATTGGCTGCTGTGCGCTCGCCATGACCGTGGCGAGCGCGAGAGAAACAATAAGTAGAGTTTTCTTCATAAATCGATGTTGTTGATTGGTTTTCATTGTTCTGTGGGCAAAATTACGGAGAATAATCGGAAACCGCAAATAAATGTCCACCGACAACCATGCAACATCACTTGATTTTGAACACTTTGTCGTCTACCTTAACGACAATCAAGCCAGCCTTAAGCAGATTCATGCTGACAGAAGTCCTGTCTGCCGTCGTCTTATACAAGAGCATACCATTGGCTGAGTAGACTGCCACCGCACTGCCAGGCCTTATGCCATTGACAGTCAGCACGCTGCCGTCACGGTTCACGCTCACGCCACTTCTGACATTGTCGCCGACTGATGCCGTAGCGTCATAATATACTACATCACCATTGCAGGATACCTCGTAAAGACTGGTAAAACCACCATCCAGTCCAAGAGTAAGGTTGAACTTCGGTCCCCTTAAAGCAGACAAGCCTTTAAGCCAAATGCCACTGTCCTTATATTTCGTGCATGCCTCGTCCTTATATTCGTCAATGTACATCGTTGTCCAGCCTCCCTTACCATCCTCCTCAATCTCACGACATTTCACGTAAGAAGCCATTGGTGTTCCCTCATCATTAAACCTCAAGCTATAGACATAGCATACATCGCCTGGCTTCAACCCGAAATCGTACGCCAGAAGCCAGTCGTCAGTTTTCAAGCCCGGCTTCTTGAAGTACACCCTGTCGCCATCGGTACGTATATAAGCGAATAACTCACGCTGACTCATGTCCTCATAAAAACTGTACATCTTCAACGCCTCGTAACCATCCACAACCTCTGTACCGTCAATGGATGTATTGTCAAATTCTACTTTATACCCAGGACTAATTGTCCACTCTGCTGTTCTCCACACAACGCCGTCCTTGAAATAAGACTGGGCGGAAACAAACATTGACACCATTGCCAACATTCCAATTAAAATAATATTCTTTTTCATTTTTCTATAGTTGTAATTGTAAAGACATCATACCTTCCTCTTTTAACTGCAAAATAGTTTAGAGGCTTAAATCTATATTCAGCAGCTTCAAATATTTCGCCACAAAAATATCCATTGCCGTCTCCACCAAATCCCCAATCACAATGTATGTATTGATTGACCATCTTCGTTTTATCGTCACTATCAACGCAATAACTATATCCGTCACACACCCAAGCATGACCACCATTTCCATTCATATCTATGCCACGCATATAAATCATGCATTGATTCTTCAAATAAGTAATAACATCATCTACATCATAATCATTATAACGAGAAGTTTTAACACCCAATATACGGCATAAATCATAAGCATCTTCACTGTAGGCCAAACTAACAGAGGGAGAATACTGCATCTTTAAGTCTTTACCTATCCAATAAAGAATTTTTGCCATAGAATCTACTGCCTGCTGGTATGTATAGGTTGGTTGTTCTACTTCATCCCATTCACATGGTTTCTCCCTAAATGTCGGAAATGAAATCCCTTTATCCTTATTTTGTTCTGCTGAAATGGCATTTACTATTGACTTGCAACTATATGCAGAACCATGAAGTTTTATCATAGGTGTCGAATGAGTCAACACCAATGCAGTTGCAACAGCTACACAACCAACAGGACATCCAGGATTCTCCTCCACAACATATTTGTCCCATGGACTTTTCTGGTGTATTGAAGTTTGTAACTTTGGAGATTGAGAATAGCATCCATCAAAATCTTTATCACTAACTTCATAAACAACATTGGCACTCGCTTCATTAATATAGCCACCAATATTGTCTATAAAATTAGCCTTTGCGATTTCATTATCCATGCTAAAATTACCATTGTATGAGTAAGCAAGTACAGGATACACTCGCTTGTCTGATGAAACAATGACAAATCCTCCATTGTTTGGATAATTAATTACATATGCCAACGTATCTGGAACGGAAGCATAACGAGTTGATGCACCATTCGTCACATAAGAAAATATCGGTGAAGCCAAAGCGTTAGCACTTCTTGTGGTTGGAGAATGCTTCATCACTTTCTGTGATATATCCAACGCTTCATCCTGATTTATGTGCAAAGATGCATAAGGATCAAGTCGATTTCCTTTTTGTTGAAAATCTTCAGAGTCTGCACATCCCATAATTAGAAATGTACATACAGTTACAAAAAACAATAGAAATTTTCTCATAAGGCTTGTTTTTTAGTTAGAGAATAGGTTTACGTTGCAAATATATATAAAAAATATATAACGAGGTTTATTTTTTAGAATAATTACGCTAAAATCTACAGAATATCTTAAAATGAGCGAAATATGAAACTTCAGTAAGAATAAGGAAAGGCAATAGGAGGTCAGCATTTTGTATGGAGAATCCGTAGGTTAAGGGTGTCGCGGTCGAGTGCCACGTCATCGCGGTCGATGTAGCGTTCTATCTGTCCGCCACGCGCCAGATTGGAGGGCGTGCCCTCGTCAATGGCTCCGCCGCCGAGGAGCCAGAGGCGGTCGGCAGTGTGAAGAGCCGTCTCAAGGTCGTGGGTGGAGAGAAGAATTGTCTTGCGCTCGTCGTGAGCAAGACGCTTGAGAAGCAGCAGGATGTCTATTTTTCCCGGGAAGTCGAGGAATGCCGTCGGCTCGTCGAGAAGGATGACGGGCGTTTGCTGTGCGAGCGACTTGGCAATCATCACCTTCTGCATCTCGCCGTCGCTAAGACTCGCTATGCGCCTCAGCGCCATGTGCTCCATGCCGACACAGCCTATCGCCTCGTCGACGACACGCCGGTCGTCGGCGCTAAGCTGACCCCAGAAGCCCGTGTAGGGCGCGCGTCCGAGTTCGACGAGCTGCCTGACGGTAAGGTTGGCAGCGTCGGGGCGCTGCGTGAGCACCACCGCCACCGTCCTTGCCAGTTCCTCGCGGCTAAAGGCGTCAATCGACTTGCCACCAATCTCCACCTTGCCGTCAAGAGGCGGCTGGAGACGTGCAATGGTGCGCAGTAGTGTCGATTTGCCCGTGCCGTTGCGACCGAGCAGACACGTCAACGTGCCTGGCAGCGCACACGCCGACAGCAATGAGGCTACAGCCCGCGCACGGCTGTGCACGGTGTAGCCTATGGAGAGACGGGATAGAAAGATGGATGCTTCTTGTGGCATTGTTAGCGACGATGGTAGGTGGCTATGGTGTTGCCGTCGTAGGAGCGGCAGCTGGAGAGCGTCAGTGCGGCAGGCATGGTAGGCGCCTTCGTGCCGCGGTCGACGCAGAAGGGGGCTGTCTCTATGCGCAGCTCATCGTAGGCACCGGCTTCGATAAACGACTGTAGTGTGCGGGCACCTCCCTCCACGAGCAACGACTGGCATTTCTCCGAATGGAGCCATTCGAGCAGTTGCGGGATGACGGGACGCTGGAAGTCGAGCCCATCGAAGGCAGGATGGCGGCTGTCGAGCACTATGCGGCGCGGCGACTTGCCCGCCCAAAGGCGCGTGTCGAGCCGGGGATGCTCGCGTTCGTCGGTGACGCGACCCACGAGGATGGCGTCACACTCGGAACGCAACTTGTGTACGAGCATCCGCGTGAACGGCGTTGAGACGGCAAGTGGCTGTCCGTCGTCGTCGATGAGTCCGTTGGCTGTCTGCGCCCATTTAAGGATGATGTAGGGTCGGCGATGCTCGTTGAAGGTAATGAAACGGCGGTTGAGCCTGCGACACTCTTCCTCCAGCACGCCCACCGTCACCTCAATGCCGGCGTCACGCAATTTCTGTATGCCCTTGCCGTGAACCTTCGCGAAAGGGTCGACGCATCCGACTACACAGCGTCGGACGCCCTTGCGGATGATGAGGTCGGCGCATGGCGGCGTCTTGCCGTAGTGGGAGCAAGGCTCAAGACTCACGTAGATAGTGGCTCCGCCGAGCAACGGCTCGTCCTCGGGGCGCACGGAAGCGAAGGCGTTGACCTCTGCATGGCCCTCGCCGCAGCGCACGTGGTAGCCCTCGCCGATGATGCGTCCGTCGGCTGCCACGATGACAGCCCCCACCATGGGGTTGGGTTTGGCGTTCTGCAAGCCGCCGGAAGCGAGCTGAAGGCAGCGGCGCATGAATTTCTCGTCTGTTGTCATAGAATTAAAAAAAATGAAGATCTCTCCCTCACGCCTCAATCAGCGTGCTCTCTCCGTCTTTCCATGCCTCGAAATAAGGCGGTTCGTCGCGCAGGGAGATGTCGTCGTAGATGAAGTCGGCGGCTACGGTCTCGTTGCCGTCGGGCATGACAAGTCCCATCTTGCCGTCGCGCTGCGCGATGACGGGCAGCGAGCGCAGGTCGTCGACGTAGACGTAGGGCGTGCGCAGGAAGTCGTAGTGGGCGGGCACGAGCACGCGACCCTGATGATCCTTGATGCCAAACTTGCCGTCCTCCTCGTACACCTCATGATACTGCTCGTACTTCTCCCTGATGCGGTTGAGATAGAACACCATCTTGCGCTTGTTGTTGACAAGCTCAATGAGATAGGAGAAAGTGTCGCTATAGTTCGCCATGGCGCGTGCGAGCACAATCTTGAAGTCGAGTCCTGAGAGCACCTTGCGGTTGAGGTCGATGTAGCGCGCTATCGCCTGCTCCTTCTCCGGCACGGAGAGCGTGGCGAGCTGCTCCTCAAACTTCAGCATGATGCGTTTCGAACCCTTCATCGCCTTTATGTAGCGGTGGATCTGTCGCGCCATCTCGTCGCACACGAACTTGTCGATGCGCTCCATCTCGATACTGTCGACATAAGTGTCTTCGAAATTTTCCTGTGTTATCTTCTTTTCCATAGCGTTATCTTGGTTTTTCTATTATATAGGTAGTGTCAAAAGTACTATATTTTTTGGAAAACACAAAATAAAATGTAACGTTTTTTTGTCATGCCATCGTTGGCGAGGCGGAATATTATTTCTAACTTTGCAGTCATGTTAGCCAGACATGGATCTGGGAAAGTACACATTATTATATAATACATACACACTAAACCAAATCAACATGAAGAAAATCATTCTTTCAGTGTTTATGTGCCTCGTGGCTGTAGTCGCCTCGGCACAGGTGGCACGTCCGAAGCTCGTCGTTGGTCTTGTCGTCGACCAGATGCGCTGGGACTACCTCTACTATTACTATGACAAGTATGGCGAGGGCGGCATGAAGCGCCTCCTCGCAGAGGGTTTCTCCTGCGACAATCAGATGCTCAACTACGTGCCCACCGTCACCGGCGTTGGTCACGCCAGCATCTACACTGGCGCCGCACCGTCCACCAACGGCATCGCCGCCAACGACTTCTACCTTGGCGACAAGCGCATCTACTGCTGCGACGATCCTAACGTGAAGGGCGTAGGCACCACTGACAAGGCTGGCATGATGTCGCCCGTCAACATGCTCGGAACCACCGTCGGCGACATGCTGCGCGCTGCCTCCGACTACCGTTCGAAGGTGATCGGCGTGGCACTGAAGGACCGCGCATCCATCCTCCCCGCCGGACATTCCGCCAACGCCGCCTACTGGTACGACAAGTCGGTGGCTGGCTTCATCACCAGCACATGGTACATGGAGCAACTGCCCGAATGGGTGAAGAAGTTCAACAAGGCGAGCGGCATGAAGAAGGGCTACGACCCGAAGGTACACGCCGACGGTGTTACACTGACGTTCCGCATGGCTGAGGCAGCGCTCAAGAACGAGCAGCTCGGCAAGGGTGACGCCACTGACATGCTCTGCATCAGCGTCTCTTCCACCGACGCCATCAGCCACCAGACGGGCACATGGCTATCGCCTGGCAAGGAAAACGAGGAGGCTTTCCTCACGCTCGACCGCGGCATGAAGGAGTTCTTCGACGCCCTCGATGCCCAAGTAGGCAAGGGCAACTACCTGCTCTTCCTCACCGCCGACCACGGCGGCACACACAATCCCAACACTACCCGCCAACACAAGCTGCCTGGCGGTTCATGGGACTCAGGCGCAACGATGAAGCAGCTCAACGAACAGCTGAAGGGTGAGTTTGGTGCCGACATCCGCTACGTCAAGGACATCATCGGCGAGAGCATCTATCTCGACCACAACGCCATCAGCGGCGCCAAGCTGTGCCTCGACAAGGTGAAGGGCGCTGCCGTGCGGCTGCTCATGGACGACCCGCAGTTCAACTTCGTTGTAGACTATGAGAAGGCTGCCTCGGCTCCCGTGCCGCAGTGGATACGCGAGCGCATCATCAACGGCTACTACCGCGGACGCTCCGGCGACATCATGGCAATGCCTAAGGTGAACTATTACGACTGGCACATCGCCGACGACTTCTACGGCTCTACACACGGCTCATGGAGTGCTGCCGACACGCACATTCCTCTCGTCTTCATGGGATGGCACATCAAGCCGGGCCACACCAACCGCCAGACCTTCATGGTGGACACGGCGCCCACTATCTGCGCCCTGCTCCACATCCAGATGCCTGACGCCTGCATCGGCAACGCCATCACGGAGGTGACGGACTAAGCTGAAGGAGTGTGTGTCAAAACACGCAATGAATAAATCAAATAAATAAACGGCAATAGAGACAACATTTGTGACGGAGTGTTGCCTCTATTGCCGTTTTTATCGTATAGATGTAGAGGGAACGGGGCGCCCCCTCTACCAGTTATTTTTAATACATGCTGCCCTGCATCATGCGCGCGAAGAAGTCGAAGTTCTCGGCAACGATACGCTTGCCCTCCTCTTCACCGCCGAAGCAGTTGATGCGTGCGTCGGGGAGCATACCGTGATCGTGGAGATAGCGCAGCATGTCGCCCGGAAGCATGAAGATGTTGCCGAAGGTGTTGTCCTTGGCGTACTCCGCATTGTAGTAGGGATTGCGCTCATCCTTGATAATGCGCGCCACGTTGGGGAAGTAGCATACGTTGTTGTCCGACTCGCGCACAAACACCGTGAAGTCGATGGGTTCCTGCGGCAGGGGCAACTGCGAGACGGTGGTCTTCGGCAAGCCTACACGCTCCGTCAGGAATTCGCGCAGCTCGTTGGCGTCCTTCAAGTAGAAGAGCGGTGAGCCATTGTTGTCGGAGATGAGCGAGCGACGATTGTTGATGCAGAGCTTGGCGTTCTGCTTGCGGGCGCGGCTCTCATTCTCGAAGGCGTCGGTCTTCTCCGACCATGAGCTGAGCGAGCCGATGTAGAACTCGCCGTCGTACTCTGCGAAGAATGCCATCGTCGACTTGCAGTCGTAGCACTCGGGCTGCGGATGGGCGAGATTGGCATCGCTCACGGTGAACTTCTCGCCACGCAGAGACTCAAAGGTCATGCTCTCGCCGCGGCGTGCCTCGATGATACGGTAGAAATCGAAGGGCAGATAGCGCTGTGAAGCAATCTTGTCGGCGGCGGCGTTGTTGCCGTTGTTGCGGAGGATACGCGCCAGCCAGTCCTGCGCACGCATGGCAAGAGGCTGCAAGCGTCCCTCGTAGACGTTGACACATTCGGAGATGTTCACTGCCGTCGGCGGCGGGCACTGCAACGTGCGCGACAGATTCTGCGCCTGCTGCATGACAAGCATCGGCGCGTTCTCGTTGCATGAGGCGTAGCAGGAGAAGTAGCTCCACTTCAACACGTCGCGCTGGGCGTAGTAGTTGGAAGCGAAGTCAGCACGCGTGAAGAAATCCTTCAGCTCGGAGTTGACAGGCATCTCCTCGAAACGCTTGTCCATGAGCGCACAGACGGCGTGGGCTGCCTCGTCGAGCGCGGGCGTGTCGGGCGACACGATGCTTGCAGGCTCGTTGCGCGTCATGAAGAGCCAGATGAGGAAGCGCAGGTCGATGGCGTTAGGCTCGTTGCGGTAGTAGTTGTCCATGTCGACGTCGTAGAATGGCAATAGACGTCCATAAAGCTCCTGTATGCTGTCGGTGAGGGCGTTCCAGATGCCGAGATCGGAAATCATGTCCTCGTAGTACATGGTCATGACGATGGCAAGTTCGCGGGCGTTGTTGCCCTCGAAGCCTTCTATGTTAAGTTTTTCGAGCAGCTGAGCCACGTCGGTGGCAAAGCGTGCGTACGCGGCGTCGGTGACAGACTTGACGCCAATCGGATGGCGTCGAGCGATGTCGACAGCCGGAACACGAATTTTGTTCATTTCTTTTTCGGTTTTAATTATTGCTGTAAATTGTTTTCTTTCATTTTCCGTCAAACAGCTCCCTCAACACGGCGAGCGACTTCATCTCCGGGAAGGCAGGCTGGTGCAGACGGTAGTAGGCGAGCACCACGTCGATACATCTGTTGCGCTCGTCGCGCGAGAGATGGAGGAGGCGCATCGTAGAATAGTTGAGACGCAGGAGCAGGCGTATCTTCCCTGCCTCGTCGGGGGCGAGGAAGTCGGGATGGAGCGGCTGCGAGTCGACGAAGCATCCGCCACGCATGTCGAAGAAACCGCCATGGCAGTCGTCGTCGATGTTGGGATAGAAGCCCATGAAGCGCGTGAGATGGAGCATATATATAATGTGGAAATTGGCGAAGCCGTCCTCACAGGCGTCAAGCCATCTGACACTGTTCTCTATGAAGGCGTACAGGGCAGGGTCGGCCTGCTCGGAGCGCGTAGCGTAAGCCGTGAACTCCGCCACGAAAAGAGCAATGGAAAGTTTCGCCATGTCGAACGGCAGCGAGCGGAAGGGGAACGCCGTGGAGACGTCGCGCAACTTATGGAGCCGTCTGTTGGCACGATAGTCGAACTCCACGTCGAGCACCGTCAGCGGTTGGAAGAGATGCTTGCGGGCGGCAGAGCGTCCCTGTCGTGCCACACGCTGCAAGAACGACAGTCTTCCACGGGTTGCAGTGAAGAGGTCGACGATAATCTGCGACTCGCCGTATTTCAGCGAGTTAAGCACTATTGCCCTTGTTTTTTCCAGCATTTGCGGTTTGTTTTAGTGGATTTAATGGCAAAATTAATGAAAAAAGCACGATTTCAAGAAAAAACAGCAAAGAAAATTTGGCTGGATTAAAATAAAGCAGTACCTTTGCATCCGCTAAAATAAAGTACCGTTGGTCCCTTCGTCTATCGGTTAGGACGAGAGATTTTCATTCTCTAAAGAGGAGTTCGACTCTCCTAGGGACTACAATAAAAAAAAATAAAAAGAAATAATATAAGATGGCAAACCACAAATCATCACTTAAGAGAATCCGTCAGGACAAGGTTAAGGCTTTGCACAACAGATACTACGCAAAGACCATGCGCAACGCGGTTCGCAAGTTGCGTGCTATGACGGACAAGGAAGAGGCTGTAAAGCTCTATCCTTCTGTTCAGAAAATGCTGGACAAGTTGGCAAAGACTAACATCATCCACAAGAACAAAGCTGCAAACTTGAAGTCAAGCTTGTGTCTTCATATCAGCAAGCTCGCCTAACAAGACGAGTCTTTCTGACTAAGCCCCCATACGAGGTCACGCTTCCACAAGAAGCGTGGCCTTTTTGCGTTTTTTGGTATTTAATTTTTCCGTAACTCGCAAAAAATTAGTACTTTTGTAACCTAAACATCGAAAAAGAAAAATGGCAGAAATACAGAATGCCGGGAGCAATTACTCGGCAAGCAACATACAGGTCCTCGAAGGACTTGAGGCCGTGCGCAAGCGCCCGGCAATGTACATCGGCGACATCAGCGAGAAGGGTCTCCACCATCTCGTCAACGAGACCGTTGACAACTCCATCGATGAGGCAATGGCAGGCTACTGCACGCACATCGAGGTGACCATCAACGAGGACGAGTCCATCACCGTGCAGGACAACGGAC
>ERZ808270.229-NODE-229-length-35269-cov-4.916908_pt1 | contig 35269 bp, 21 predicted proteins | sample MGYA00521082_ERZ808270 | MGnify/ENA primary metagenome ERZ808270 (study PRJEB31516, sample SAMN03275594) | gut metagenome | biome: mammalia-associated habitat; material: feces | host: Papio cynocephalus | place: Kenya | collected 2012-07-27 ... | reverse complement strand
CCCCAAGGGGAAGCCTTGACGTAAGGAAAGGCTTCACATTTTTGCCGAAGAAAATTTTGTAAGCAAAATTTTATGCAGGCAAGGGGAAGCCTTGAAAGAGGCAGATTTCTTGCTTTCCCCTTTGGGAATTCTTGCCGTTATTCTTGGCTTCCCCTTTGGGGAAGCTGTCGGCGAAAGCCGACTGAAGAGGTCGAGTCTTGTCATGTCCTCTCTCGGCGCTTCGCGCCACTCTCCCCGAAGGGGAAAGCAAGAACTTCGGCAGAAATCAAGCCCCCCCCAAAAAAAAGGGGAAGCCGAGGATAAGGCGAAGCCGAAAAACAAACTTGATAAAACAAACTTGATATTTATTGCGGGGGCGCACCCGCGTGAATATAAAAAAATTCTATTTTTTAAGGAGAAACTAAAATGAAAAAATTCAAAAAGCTGATTCCTGCATTTTGCGCAATGCTTGTTAGCGCCGCTATGCTTGGCACCTCTACTTATGCTTGGTTCTCGGTGAACAAAGAAGTATCGGCTACCGATATGAGCGTTACCGCGGTTGCGGATACGCAGTACTTTGTAATTCTTTCGGATGTTACCAGCGGTTTTACTTCTGAAACGGGTGTAAATAAGACTGCTTCTATTACTACCGTTGCGACTGGTGGTATTGGTAACGAGGCGAAAGCATATCCTACCGCTTATGCGACTACTGATTTGAAGTTGGATGGTTCGCAAGATGTGAAAGTTCAGGCGGGTAACTGGTATACTGCCGGCGTTGATGCCGAAAAAGAAACGACCGGGAATAGCGAAAACTCCAAATATTCGACTTTGGAAATTCTCGGCGTTGATACGAATGGTACAACTGTTAAGACGAAAACGAATTATTTTGTAGGCTATAAGTTTTATGTCGGTCTTGCAGATGATACGGCTTCTTGCTCGCAGGTGTTGAATTTCGAGTCTGTTGAAACAGAAAACAGCGTAGTAAAAATTGCAGGTATTACAGTAAAATCCGCGGGCAATGGCGTAACCAGCGCTACGGAAGAGTATGTTCCTTTTGCTGCAACGGGCGCAACAAAGAAAACGACAAGCGCATACGAGTTTATCGCTAAGGATTCTAAAAACAGCAATACAAATACTGCTAAGTATGTGGAAGTGGTTGTGTACGTATATATTGACGGCACGAATACCGATATTATGAGCGAAAACCTTAAAACAGCAAATCAGACCAAATTAACCGGTTCGATTGGTGTGAAAGTAACTGCCGAGAATCAAGCAGCGTAACTTTAAAATCAATCAAATTTAATTTCTCCAACACCTCTCGCGGGAAACCGCGGGAGGCGCGCGGGGAATTTCACTTTTTTTAACACTTCGGATTACGCGCAACTCCTCTGCGCCGAGGAATCGCCGCGTGGCAGCCCGAAGCCGTTGTTCGGCGGAGGGGGAAACATAGGGATAACGCAAATGCAACAAAACGCAAACACCTCTAAAACCAAAAAAATCATCGGGATTATCGTGAACGTGCTGGTTTGGCTGTTCGTGATTTTTGCCGTACTGATTACGGTGCTGGCTGTCTCCGCCGGGTCGAACGATAAAAAGATTCCTACCATAGGCAACAAATGCTATCTGAAAGTGGAATCGTATTCGATGAAAGCCGATAAGCCCGACTGGGCGGAGGGCAAGCCCAAGGGGTTTACCAAGGGCGATCTTCTGATAGGCGAATACATTTACGGCGATACCGATAAAATTTATTCGTTGGAGAAGGGCGACATTATTACGTTTGAAATGCAAACGGAAATGAACGGGCAGACCGTTACAATTTTAAACTCGCACAGAATTACGGAAGTAGTGAAATCGGAAACGGACGGCAGGGTGCTGTACTTCAAAGCGCAGGGCGATAATCACGAAGTTTCGTTCGCTTCGGACGACGTGTACGCCTCGCAGATTATTTCCGTATACACAGGGCATAAAATTCCTCTGGCGGGGGGCGTGATAGACCTGATCAGTTCGAAAACGGGGTTTGTTATCGCCATCATCGTGCCGCTGGGATTGTTCTTTATTTACGAACTTGCGGTGTTTATCCGTACGTTTGTGAAGATTAAGAACGAGGGCAAGAAGATGATTACCGCGGAGGACGAAGAAGCGATTAAGCAGCGCGCCATCGAGGAGTATCTGAAATTGCAGCGGCAAAACGCGGCGGATAGTGCCGATAACGCTGCGGGCGGTTTTGATAGCGCGGCGGGCGACAAGGGAGACGCGGAGAAAGACGAATAAGCCGCCGGCGGACGGGCGAGAGAGGAATGAATCTGTTGTTCGGTGTCGGAGCTGCCCCTCATCAGTCTGTTGCACAGACAGCTTCCCCCCGAGGGGAAGCCTTGAAAGAAGCGGCAATTAAGCCTTCCCCCGCGGGGGAAGGTGCCGAGCGATAGCGAGGCGAATGAGGGGCGCAACTGATTCGTACAAAATGATTTTAAACGGAAACGAAACTGCCTCTTGTTTGAAAATTTCCGGTGGAAAAATTTCAATCAAAAATGGGCTACGCCCCTCACCACCTTGCTCCGCAAGGAGCAGGCTGCCGAAGCTGCCGTGAGCGGCAGTTCGGCAAGAAAAGCCCCCAAGGGGAAGCCTTGACGTAAGGAAAGGCTTCACATTTTTGCCGAAGAAAATTTTGTAAGCAAAATTTTATGCAGGCAAGGGGAAGCCTTGAAAATAAGGCAGAAATTAAGCCTTCCCTCGCGGGGGAAAGCCAAGAAGTTCGGAAGCGCGCAAAAAGGAATGGTAATATGCAAGGATTTTTTATTTGGTTCAAAGCTTTTTTCGGCAATATGCTCCAGGGAATACTGCAGGTATTCAAGGGCATATTTTTCGGCGTGATACAAATATTCGACTTTTCGTATTATTTTAAATTATGGAGCGATAACGGCGGCAGTTTCGGCGTTGCGGACTGGATATTTTCGATTCTTGCGTTCATTCTGATTTTAGCCGTCTGGGTGGGAATTTTCTTCTTGATCGGTCTTGGTATCGGCAAAATCGTACGGTTTAAAAAGTCGATGTCAAGCAACGAAGATTTGCTGGAAGAGATTGCGGAGCTGCAGCGGCAGAACGCGCGCCTGACGGCGGAAAAGGAGAAAATCACGCAGCTGCAGGTTACCCGCGCGGGGCTTTCGTACGAGCAGATGAAAAAAGAACTGCAGCGCGAGGCGGAAGAAGCCGCCATGGCGAACGCTGCGGAAAACGGCGAGGAAAAGAAAAACGATCAGCTTGCCGACCGCCGCTTTCAGCGGCTGGCGCTGGTGGACGAACAGTACGCGTTTTATCAGTCGCCCGATTACGATAACGACATCACTCTGAAAAGTCTGTGCGAAGATTTGCGCAACTTCGCGTGTTCGCACAACGGTTTGTACTACGATATCCGCACGATTCGCCTGACCATCGCGGGGTTGGCTTCCACGAAGCTGTTGATTCTGCAGGGTATATCGGGTACCGGTAAAACTTCGTTGCCGTACGTGATGGGCAAATTTTTCAGAAACGACGCCACAATCGCGTCGGTGCAGCCTTCCTGGAGAGACCGGAACGAATTGTTCGGTTACTTCAATGAATTCACGAAGAAATTCAACGAAACGGAAGTATTGCGCCGCATTTACGAATCGGGCTATAACGACGATTTAAACATCGTGATTCTGGACGAAATGAACATCGCGCGCGTGGAGTATTACTTCGCGGAAATGCTTTCCATTCTGGAAATGCCCGACCACAACGAATGGAAAATCGAACTGGTGCCGTCGTCGTGGGAGAACGACCCCGTGAAGCTGAAAAACGGAAATCTTGTGATTCCGCAGAACGTATGGTACGTGGGCACGATCAACAACGACGATTCCACGTTCTCGGTATCGGATAAGGTGTACGACCGTGCGTTTGTGGTGAATCTGGACAGCAAGGGGATTCCGTTCGACGCGCCGGCAACGGAGGCGAAGCGGGTTTCTTACAGCGAAGTGGAAGCGCTTTACAAGCAGGCTGCGGCGGATTATCCCGTATCGGAAGAGAGCCTCGAAAAGATTGCGAAGCTGGATAACTACGTGATTGAGAAATTCCGCGTGGCGTTCGGTAACCGTATCATGAAGCAGCTGAAAACGTTTGTTCCGGCGTACGTGGCGTGCGGCGGCAGCGAAGTGGAAGGCGTGGACTATATGCTTGCCACGAAGGTGTTCAGAAAGTTCGAAAGCCTGAACCTTTCGCTGATCCGCGACGAAATCCGTCCGCTGGTATCGTATCTCGATTCGCTGTTCGGCAAAGGTGCGATGAAAGAGAGCATCGCGTATCTGCAGCGGTTGCAGAAAATGTATTAAAGGATAGATGGCGGCTATGGAGTACGAAAACACGGAAGAACGGGCGGCGGAAAGCGGCTTAAAAAACAATCCGGCGGGCGGCGGACAAAACGGCGGCGCGGCGGACTGGAAACAGAAAATCCGTTTCGACCGTTCGTTTTATGCGAAAATCGCTTTGGCGGAACGGAGCGTAAAAGAGTATTACGCGGCGCTTGCCACGGCGCTTTTATCGTACGAAAAGGCGCGCTCCAGAATGGGCTGGTCGGGCGTGGCGTTTTCGGCGGGGCGGGAAAGCCTCGCTTTTATCGCGCTTTCGGGAAAGACGCTTTCGTTGTATCTCGCCGTGGCGCCGGAAGAGTTTGCGGACGGGCGGTATAAGGCGAAAGACGTCGGCGGCGTGAAAAAGCGGGCGAGAACGCCGTCGCTGTTTAAAATCAAAAGCCGCGGCGCGCTGGCGCACGCGCTGAAACTGATTGCCGCGCTTGCCGCGGAAAAAGGGCTGAAAAAACGCGCGGACGGGTTCGAACCCGTATCGGCGGATAATTTCAAAGCCGATTCTTTCAACAATCTCGTAACGCGCGGGTTTATCCGCATCGTGAAAACGGAAGCGAAAAACGCGGCGGTGCGGGCGGACGGCGCGGCGGAAGAAATCATCGTGCCCGTGCCCGCGGAACATCCCGCGGAGAACGAAAAATACGGGGCGTACGCCGATACGCTGGCTTCCTCGGCGAATCTGTTATCGCGCCACGAGGCGTATTCCGAAATTTTAAGCGCGCTGGCGGCGGGCTCGGGTACGGCGCGGTTTTCGGAAAAGCTGATGCTGCGTTCGATAGACGAAATGTGGGTGAGCGCGATAGAGCGCAGTCTGCCGGCGCTGGACGAACTGATCCGCAAGCCCACGCGGTATATCGCGGAAACGGAAGAAGTGCTGCCCATCGAACTGACGAAGCGGGTGAGCGGAAGATCGGTGGCGCATCTTGCGCGGCATACCGATTATATCAGTAAAAACGAATACGGCGAACTTACGCCCACGAAGCTTCTGAACGTATTCCGCGAAGATTCGCTTTTAACGTACGAGAATAAATTTCTGAACACGCTGATCAGCCGGCTGTATCTGTTTATCGGCAAACGGGCGAAGATTGCCGAAGAGGCGGGCGCGGACGAAAAGCTGGAAAATTTCGAATTCGAAAGCGCATTCGAACACGGCGAGGGCAGAGGCAGAATTAAAATCGAAGTGGAATATTCCGAACGCAACACGGAAGAAACGGCGCGCAAGCCGTTCCTCGGCACGGGACTTTGGCACAGAGTGCAGCGGCTGAACGAGATTGTTTCGGGGTATATGCAGTCGTCGTTCGTGAAGGCGATGGATAAAAATTATATCCGCCCGCCGGTGATGCGGACGAACGCGATCCTGAAAAACAAGTATTTCAACGAATGTCTTGCGCTGTGGGAGTTTATCGAAAGCTACGAGGACGCGGGCTACGGCATTACGGTGAGCGAGACGGTGAAAGACGTTCCGGACGAGTACGTAAAAGAGATTTACGCGCTTGCGGCGCAGAATTATCTGGTATTTCTGCACAATGCAGGTAAGCCCGTGAAAGACGCGGCGGAATACGAATATTCCGCGGCGCCCGAAGTGAAGGCGGAAATCGATACCGCGCGCGGGGCGGTGAAAGAAGAATTCCGCGAGTCTTTGCCCGATTATACGGCGGAAAACGACGAAATCGCGTTCGCGCTGGACGTGGCTCTTCTGGCGGACGATCTGGCGGAGCCGACGTCGGAATTGTTCGGAACGCGGTACGTAAGAACGTTCCATTCGAAGATCCGCACGGCGCCGTACGAGCTGAAGGAGAGATTCGCGCGGATTGCCAACGAGCTTCTGAAATTCGGCAAAGTGAAAATGCGCGAAAGCAAGCGCTTCGCTTCGTTTCATGCGGGCAGAACAATTCTGGCGCGCGTGGCGGTGAGCGGAAAGGCGTTGAAAGTGTATTTTGCGGAAGCGGGAACCGCGGCGGAAAACATGCCGCGGGAAGAAGAGCCGCGGTTCGAAGATACTCCCGTTTGCCTGCGCGTGCGAGGAAGCGGGGGCGAGCGGCGGGCTACGGCGTACATTGCCGCGCTGGCGGAAGCATACGGGCTGAAACTTGCGAAAAAGCCGCCCGAACCCGTTTCGGCGGAAAATTATCCGCTTGTGCCGTTGGAAGAGATGTTACTGAAAGGCTGGATTTCCGTGGCGAAGAGAAAAATCACGGATTTCGCGGCGGAAAAGGGATTGTTCCGCGGTTTGGGAAATTTCGGCGCGGCGGTTTCGGAAGAAAGCCTTGCCGCTGCGGAAGAGGTGAAGAAAAACGCCGTTTCGGAGTCTGCGGCTTCGTTTCTGGCGCCGACCGCCGCTGCGATGCAGCCGGAAGCGCCGGCGGCGGAATACAAAAAGCCGTCCGCAGCGCAGACGTTGGAAAATATGGTTCGCCCCGAAGGCAATTACGAAAAACCTACCGAGTACGGACTGGACGACAGTTCGGGGTTCATTTTAGACGAAGAGCAGTCGGCGCGGACGGAAGAGGAACGCGAAGCAGATGGCGAAAACGGGAAGTAAATTCAAGAGAATCGCAGGAACGGTGCTGCTTGTCTGCGCCGTGATATGCGCGGCGCTGGTATTCGCTTCGGCGGTGCTCGGCAGAAAGAGAAATTCTCCGGCGTACGTGTTCGGCTATGCGATGATGCGCGTGGAAACGGGCAGCATGGAGCCGACGATCGGGGCGAAGAGTTATATTCTCGTGAAGAAGTACGACGGCGGAGAACTGGCGGAAGGCGACATCGTAACCTACCGCATGCAGGACGTTTCTTCGGCGGCGTACGGCAGTCTGATTACGCATCGCATCGAAAAAATCACGGACGACGGGTACGTGATGAAAGGCGACGCGAACGCCGCGGCGGACGCGAAAACGGTGAAACAAGAAGATATTGTAGCCACGTTTAAAAAGAATCTGCCCGTATTTACCTTTTTCGGCAGGCTGTATGCCTCGCCTTTCGGGCTGGTAGCGTTGTTTGCGGCGTTCATTGCCGCGTGCGCGTTCGTATACGTGCCGGAAATCGCTTCCGCGCTCGGCGAGGAAAAGAAAGAGGAAGAAAAGCGGAAACTGATGGACGAACGGGTGCAGGAAGAAGTGCAAAAGATGCTCCGCGAAAACGGAGCGGAAAACGCCGACCGCGGAAGCGGAAGCGAAAAACAGGTGAACGATGAAGAAATTTCTGATAAAACACAGAGGTGAAATCGCGTACGCGGTGGCGCTGATGATCTGCATATTTTTCTTTGTGCACTTCGTGTCGCTGGGGCGGGATTATTCTTCCACGGTACAGGCGCAGGCGGCGGAACGCGCAGAAACGTATGCCTCCGCGCAGGCGCAGATTCTTGAAAAACAGTACGCGAAAATGAACGCGGAAACGGAATTTTACGCCGAGGAGCTTGCCAACGCTTCCGGCGAGGACGAATTGCGGGAACGCTTTCATACCATCGCTTCTCTCGCGCGTACGAAAGAAAGCACGGTGGCGGTGCTGTACTTTTCGGGCGATACGCTGTACGACGAGACGGGCACGCCCGTAACGGACTGCGCCGAGATAGAGGCGTTGAAAAACGCGGAAAAAACGGTGCAATCCGGCATCTTCCAGTACGGAGATCATAACATGTCTGTTTGTACGGCGGCGAACGTAACGTACCCCGAACCGGATACGTTTACGGGCAGCATCCGCAAAGTGGCGGTGGTGTACGAAAGCGAAACGTTGTTTTTAAGCACCGCTTACGAAGCCGCGGGGAAGAGCGTTGCCGAGGGCTTGAACAAAGCCGATTTTGCGTTTGTGTGCAAGGGAAGCGGCAGAATTTTCGACGCGGTGAAGGCGGACGACGTATTTTCGGTGAAACGGAACGACCTCGTGCAGGACGTCTTTGCGGATGTGCTTAAAAATTCCGCCGCGGAAGAAGAAGCGAAAAACGCGCTGACGGGTACGGAACTGAAATCGTTCGCTTTCAGAAACGGCGCGGACGATTACGTGCTTACCGTGCTGCCGTTCGGGGCGGAGCGAGGCAACGTAACTTTGGTATGCGCGTATAAAGTAAGCGCGGTGTACGACGAGGGCTTTGCCTTAACGCAGACGATCTGGAGTTCGCTGGCGGGGCTGGCGTGCATTATCGTCCTGCTTGCGGGCACGGTGATGCTGTGGCGGCGTTCGGCGAAAAAGCGTATTTTCGCGCTGGAAATGATCGATTCTTCCATCGGTTGCGCCACACCGAAAAAGTTTGAAAAGGACGTTGAGGGGATTCTGAAACGGCATTCCGCTTCGTCGTTTGCGATGGCGTCGCTGAAAATCAACAATTTCGGGTATTTTGCGGAAAAATTCGGCGACGAACAGAAGCTGAAACTGAAAAAATTCGTGGCGCAGTCCGTGCGCGGTTCGATGCACGTGGGCGAAACGTTCGCGTATGCGGGCGGCGGAGAATTTCTGCTGTTTATGCACCTTGGCGACAGGCAGTCGTTCACCGAACGGCTGAACGGAATTTATCTGCGCATTTCCTCGTTTAACGCGGGCGAAGATTATCGCGTGGGCGTAACGTTTGCCGTGTATGAACTGGAAGAAAATCAGCGGGACGGCGTGAAAACGATGCTGGAAAAGCTGCGTTCCGTGCGCGAAAACGCTTCGTCGCAGGCGAAAACGCTCAGCATCAATTTCTACGAAGACATGCTGCGCGAAAATTATATCCGCAAGGCGGAAATCGAAAGCCGTATGGAAAACGCGCTGAAAAACAGCGAATTTCACCTTTTCTACCAGCCGAAATACAATCTTCGCAACAAAACGCTGGACGGCAGCGAAATTCTCATCCGCTGGTACGATCCGAAAATCGAGGGGTACCGTTTGCCGGGCGAATTTCTGCCGGTATTCGAAGAGGACGGCTTCATTGTGAAAATCGACCGCTTCGTTTTGTACAAGGCGTGCGAAAATATCGCTTCGCGTATAGCGGAGCGGCGGATTTGTTACCCGGTATCGGTGAACGTTTCGCGCGTTTCGGCGATCCAGCCCGATTTTGTGGATTACTACGTGCGTATCCGTAAAAAATTCGGCATCAAAGAGGGTTTCATTACGCTGGAATTCACCGAAAGTTTTGCCTACGAAAATTACGATTATCTGTTTGACATCGTACATAAACTGCACGAGGGCGGGTTCCATTGCTCTATCGATGATTTCGGAACGGGGTATTCTTCGTACAATATTTTAAAATCCATTCCGATGGACGAAATCAAGCTGGATAAGTTCTTTTTAAGCAAAGGCGTAAGCCCGGAACGCGACGAAACGCTTTTAAGCGGCGTCATCGGCATGGTGAAAAAGCTGGGCATGAAAGTTACGCAGGAGGGCGTGGAAACCAAAGAAGATTTGCAGCGTCTGGAAGCGCTCGGCTGCGAAGTGATTCAGGGCTATTATTTCTCGAAACCGCTGAAATACGTTGATTATCTGCAGTTTATCGAAACCAACTTTATCAATAAGCAGCAGTAAACGCCGCAAAAACGGTTTGAAAATCGGTTTAAAATCGGGCGCGGCGCGGTTATCGTTTCCGCCAGCCGTCCGGGGAATAACCCGTAAGTTTTTTGAAAAGACGCGAAAAATAGAATACGTCGGAAAAGCCGCAAAGCTCCGCGATCTCGCCGATCGTGTACGCTTCGCGGTTTTTTGTTTTTGCGTCGCCGCGTTCCGAAAGCAAATCTTTCGCTCTGCCGATTCTCAGCGCGTTTGCGTATTCCACGGGGGTAACGCCGTATGTTCCCGTAAAAAGCCGACGGAAATACGTTTCGGAAATACCGCACAACGCGGCAAGTTCCGCGCCGTAAAGTTTCTTTTCCGCATAATTTTCGTGAATGTATTCCACGGCGGGGGCAAGCTTTTTTCCGTACCCGGACGGCGCGTATGAACAGGATTCTTTCATGGCGGCGATGACGGCGTAAAGGTACGAAAGGCATTGCTCCTTGTAGCCCGCGCGTTTTTCTTTCCATACTTTTTCGGCGCGCAGAAAGTACGGAAAAATCTGTTGCGGCGCCTTAGGGCAAAATACGAACGGTTCCTGCGCGTGCAAATCGGGCGCGAGAAAATTGATCGCGTGGCAGCCGTCCGTTTCCGCGGCGTTTTCCGTGGAAATATCGTAAGAAGAACCTTGCGGAAAGTATACGATCTGCCCCGCCTGAGGCGTGATGATTTTATCGCCGAACATCAGTTTTCCGTACGGCTTTTCGTAGTAGACGAGTCCGTGATTTTTTCTGTTTTCCATGCGTTTTGCGGTAAGTTTTCTGGTAACGAAAAGCACAAGTTCGATTTTTGTTACGGAAAAGAAATTTTCAAAACCGTTCCGGGCGTTCATAAAATCCTCCGGTTTTTTTATTTTCAGTATAATCTTTTGTGTCGGATAAGTCAATCGTTTTCTTTTGTCTATTGCATTTTTTCTTCGGGCGGGATATAATAATTCCGCAAAGAGGTGGAAATATGCGCATACAGGCAACTTTCAGGCAGGACAGAGAAACGATAGCAAACAAATATCATAAACAGGGCGAACCGTTCGACGCATACCGCCGGATGGCGTATCACGGCTACGATTTCGACGAAACGACGGGAAAAACCGATGAAGAAATTTTGGCGGGATTACGTGTACTGAAAGAAAAAAACGGCGCCCTGCCGCATCCCGTACAAAAAGCGCGCGCGGTGGAATATGTGCTGGATAATACAAAAATTGACGTGAACGGGCGGGATTATTTTCCGGGCGTGTATTCGTTGAACCGTCTGGCGAATACGGTAACGCAGGACGTATGGCAGAAAGAAGTTTTCGAAAAAATGCTGCCGCGGATGAACGAAGAAATGCGGAAAATGAACGAATCGGGCGCGATTGCCGTCTGGGCGGATTTCGATCACGTGGTGCCCGACTGGCAGGCGGTGCTTTCCCTCGGTTTTACGGGGCTTTTGTCCCGCGCGGAAAAGTATAAAAAACTGCATGAGAAAAACAAAACGCTCACCGCGGCAAAACGGGCGTTTTTCGACGCGATCATCATAGAATATTCCGCGATACTGCGCTTTTTCGACAGGTTGATTTCGTATGCGGAAACGCGGAAAAAACGCGAACCGGAATCGGAAAAGCTGCCCGTTGTTTCCGCCTGCCTGAAAGAAGTGCGCGCGGGCGCGCCGCAAAGCACGTACGGCGCGTTGATGACGATATATATGTATTTTATTCTTTGCGAGTGTTTCGATTCGTATCAGGTGCGCTCGCTGGGCAACGGTTTGGATAGTACGTTATATCCGTTTTACGAACGCGATTTACGAAGCGGGGCGTATACGCGGGAAGAAATCGGCGAACTTCTGAAGTATTTTTTGTTTCAGTGGCAGGCAATCGGCAACTATTGGGGGCAACCGTTTTATCTCGGCGGCACAAATGCGGACGGCTCTGCGAAATACAACGACTTATCGTATCTGATTCTGGAAACGTACGATAAAATCGGCATTTACAACCCGAAAATTCAGCTGAAAATCAACAAAAATACGCCCGAAAAACTGCTGAATTTCGTATTCGACATGGTGCGGCGGGGCAAAAACAGCATTGCGTTTATGTGCGAACCGGGCATGGCGAAAGCGATGCAATCTTACGGCGCTACGGAGAAAGAGGCGCGCGAGGCGGATATCCGCGGCTGTTACGAAACGGGCGTGCGGGCAAACGAGGTATCTTCCGCCACGGGCTACGTGAACGCCACGAAAGCCGTCGAGTATGTGTTTTTTAACGGTTACGATAAAAATTTACACGAGGTTTTCGGACTGCGGACGGGGAAAATCGGCGGAGAAACTGGCGCCGAAAAAGGCGGAATAAACGGCGAAAAAAACGGAAACGCGCCGTTTGAAACGTTTGAAAAGTTTTATGCGGCGGTAAAAGCGCAACTGAAAGCGTTGCTTGAAAAAACGATGCGCGTCGCGGACGAGTACGAAAAATATTTTTCGTATATCAATCCGTCGCTCATGTATTCCGCCACCGTCGAAGGCGCGCTGGAAAAGGGGGAGGACGCCTATCAGAGCGGCGTGAAATATAACAATTCCGCCGTGCTGACCGCCGGTTTTGCAACGCTGACGGATGCGGTTTCGGCGGTGAAAGAATTTGTATATGAGAAGAAACGGGTTACTCTGGCGCAACTGAAACAGGCGCTTTCGGACGACTGGGCGGGGTTCGGAAATTTACGCGCAACCGTTTCGGCAAGTCCGCATAAATACGGCAACGACGACGATGCCGCCGATAAAATCGCGGCGGATCTGGCGGCGTTCGAATCGTCCGTCGTGAATTTCCGCCCCAACGTGCGCGGCGGCGTTTACAAAGCTTCGATACATTCCGCCATGCAATTTTTGTGGGAGGGCGAAAAGACGGCTGCCACGCCGGACGGCAGAACGGCGGGGGCGGAGCTTTCGAAAAACGCTTCGCCGTCCGTCGGCGCCGATAAAAACGGCGTTACCGCGCTGATTGCTTCGGCGCTGAAATTAAAACCGTACACATTTACGGAAAGTTTTTGTCTGGACGTGATGCTGCATCCTTCCTCGGCGGAGGGGCGCGACGGCTTGCAGGTAATGCGTACGTTGCTTTTTGCGTATCTTAACGGCAACGGCATGGCGATACAGTTTAACGTGTTCAATGCGGAAATGCTGCGCGACGCGCAGAAACATCCCGAAAAATATCAGAACCTGCAGGTGCGCGTGTGCGGCTGGAACGTGTTGTGGAACAATCTGAGCACAGTCGAACAGAACGCGTATATCCGCCGCGCGGAAAGCATTGCGCAATGAAAAGATGCGGGGTATGGGCGGAATGAACGAAGCAATTTATGTAAATATCGTGAATATAAAGCGCTTTGCCGTGCACGACGGCGAGGGGATACGCACCACGGCGTTTTTCAAAGGTTGCCCGATGCGTTGCCGCTGGTGCCACAATCCCGAAACGCTTTCTTCGCGCGCGCAGACGGGCTATTACGAAAAGAACTGCCGTTTGTGCGGAGCTTGCGTAAAAGCGTGTCCGCAAGGATGCCATACATTGCGGATTGAAAAAAACGAGCGCGGAGAAAACGAAATCCGCCATGCGTTTCAACGCGAAAAGTGTACGGCGTGCGGAAAATGCGCGGAAGTTTGCGCGTACGGCGCGCTGGAACTGTACGGGAAGCGCGTGCGGGCGGAGGAGCTTTGCGAAGCGCTTCTTCGGGACAGGGCGTTTTATGCGCCGGGCGGCGTTACGCTTTCGGGCGGAGAGTGTCTTCTGCAAAGCGAGGCGTGCGCCGAAGTGCTGTGCGTAATTAAGAAAAACGGCGTGAATACGGCGGTGGATACCTGCGGAAACGTGCCGCGAGAAGCAATCGAAAAAGTGCTGCCGTACACCGACGTGTTTTTATACGATCTGAAGCATATCGACGGCGAAAAACACCGCGCCGGTACGGGGTGCGGAAATAAAACGATTCTTGACAATCTGCTGTTTTTAAACGAAAAAGGGGCGCGTACGGAAATCCGCTACCCGTTGATTCCCGGCTTTAACGCCAAAGAAGAGGAGATAAAAGAGGCGGCGGAATTTTTAAAGCCGCTGAAAAACATAATTGCCGTCCGCGTGCTGCCCTATCACAATCTTGCGGGTTCGAAATACGCCGCGCTGGGGATGGAAAACACGTTGCCGCCCGTGTTGCCGTCCGCCGCGGAAACGGAAAAAGCACGCGCAATATTTCGCAAAATCTGTAACGCCGAGGTAAAATGACGGCGTTTCCGACGATTTCATCGGGAGATAAGCGGTAAGCGGGGAAAATTGCATAAATATATACTGACGGAGTTTCTGAAATCAAAGAAGAAATCGTTATATTTTACGGGTTTAATTCACAAAAACAGTGAAAAACGGGCAAAAATACTAAAAAACAGGGAAAAAATAACGCTGAATAAAAGAAAAAACGGAGAACTTTGCGAAGCCTCCGTTTTTTTATGACGTAAAAAACTTCGTTACATTTTCCATTTTTATCGTTACTTTGTCTATTCACAAAAGCGCGTTCCTCTGTTATAATAAGTTCGCGAAACAAAAAATTTGCGGTTTTTTGCGCCCCACGCACACGCGCGGAAATTTTTCCGTGCGGACGGCGAAGCAGGCAACGCAAAACGCCGCTTTGCGGACATAAGGAGGAAAAGCTTTGGCAGTCAATCTGAAAAAACTGTTCAAATATCTGGCGGCGAGCGTGTTTGCTGCGCTGATTTTCGTGTGCTTTTCGGGCTTTACGTTAACGGGCTCGGCGAAAATCAGGTACAGCGGCAAAGGCACAGCCGCTTTTTCCGTGATTTCCGACGCGGCGGAGCAGGAGTTCAGGCAAGCCGCGCAGGACTATGTGGACGGCTTTACGGTGCGTTCCGGCGAAAGCGACATGATTACGCTGGAGGACGTTACGAAAACGGAAAAGGGCTACAATGTGGAAGTTTCGTTCCGCCGACTGGATAAAGTGAAGGCGATGGGCGAATTTTTCCTGCAGAAAACCTCCTCGTTCGTGCCCGAAACAAGCGAAACGGGCGAAATGATCCGCAACTGGGAAGCGGGAATGTTCGCCGTTACGGAAACCATTTATTATAAGTCCGTGGCGAAATCGGTGGATATCGACGTAACCACGGTTGCGGACGGGCTGAAATTGTATACGGCGGGCGGCAAAGAAATCACCGTAGACGAGCTGGACGCTTACGCGGCGGGCGCGGGCGATAAATCCACCGCCGCGGCGTTCTGCCTGCTGGACGTAGGCTGTGTGGAAAGCGTAACCGTATCTTTCCCGGCGGACATCGCGTACTACGCGGGCGGGGATATGCGGCTGGTAAACAAAAACACCGTGGAAATGCGCCCCGTATTCATCGAAGCGGAAATCACTTCCACCGAGGGAGACATGATTCCCGAAACGAAGGACGTCGGCACGATTTTCGGCTACGTAATTTACGAAAAAGGGATGAGCCCCGCGGCGATATGCGGCATTGTTGCGGCGTGCGTGATTCTCGGCGGCTTGCTTGCGGCGTTCTTCGTATACCTTGTAAAACTGGGGAAAAACGTTGTGCCCGCCGCGGCAAACGGCACGCACGGAAACGTTCCGTGCGGCAATGCGGGCGGCGGCACGATAAGCGGCGGCGGTCGAAGCGTTCCGTGCGGCGCGAAGATAAACGGCGCTGCGGGCGACGGAGCAGCCGTCGCGCTTACGGCGGCAACGGAGATAAGCGCGGCTTCTTCGGCGCAGGCGGAAATGCGCACGGTGCGCGGAGAAAAGGGACAAAGCGTTCTGGCGCGCGGCTGGAAGAAGTTTTTAAAGGGCGATTTCTGCACGGGTATCCGCCAGCACAAACTCTTGTATCTGTTATTGCTTCCCGCGTTTTTGTACGTGTTGATTTTCTGCTATCTGCCCATGTTCGGGCTGGTGATCGCGTTTCAGGATTATAAGATCCTGGACGGCGTGTTCGGCAGCGAATTCATCGGGCTGAAATCGTTCAGAAAGATTTTTTACGCGCAGAGCAAAGGCACGTACCGGATGTTCCGCAACACCATTTACATATCGCTGATACGAATCGGTACCAACTTCCCCCTGATACTGGTGTTCACGCTGCTTCTGAACGAAGTGAAAAACCGCAGGGCGAAAGGGGTGATTCAGACGATTTCGTATATCCCCAACTTTATTTCGTGGATCGCCGTGGGCGGCATGGCGTTCAACCTGCTGGGCGAAAACGGCGCGCTGAACGCGATGTTCGTAAAAACGCTGGGGCACAGCTTCGATTTCTACGGCGAGCCGGATTACTGGTGGTGGATTCTGGCGGCTTCTTCGCTATGGAAGGGCATGGGCTGGGGCACGCTGATTTATATGTCCGCGCTCGGCGGCATCAGCGACGAACTGTACGACGCCTGCACGATAGACGGCGGCGGCAGATTCCGTCAGGCGCTTACCGTAACGATTCCGGGCGTAATGAACGTGATGATGCTGCAGCTGATTCTGGATATTTCGTCGATTATGGGCGACAATTACGAACAGATCATCGCCATGACGCGCAGCCTCGATATACTTAATCCCACCACAAGCGTGGTAGGTACGCTTGCCTACGGTTCGGTGCTTGGCGGCGGAGGATTTTCCCTCGCCACGGCGTGCGGACTGATACAGGGCGTCGTCGGGTTGATTCTGGTGGTTTTCACCAACCGGATCGTTAAGAAAACAGATAACGAGGGGATATTATGACGAAATCGGGCAGAGTAACCAAAAAAATATCCGTATTCAATATCGTAAACGCGCTGATTATGATTTTGCTTACGGCGATGTTCGTATTGCCGTTCTGGCTGATCGTAACGGCTTCGCTGAGCAGCAATTCCATTCTGATGCGCGAGGGATTTTCGATTTTTTTCCGCGGTTTTACGTTCGCGGGGTACAAATTCCTGTTTTCTATCGGCGACGCCTTCCTGCGCGCGCTGTTCGTAACGGTTGTGGTGGCGGTGGCGGCGACGGCGATTGCCGTGTTCGGCTGTACGTGGGCGGCGTTCGCGCTTTCCAACAAAAAACTGGTGGGCAGAAAGTTTTTCAACGTGTTCTTTATGATTCCCATGTTCTTTTCGGGCGGAACGATTCCCACCTACCTCGTCATCCGCGGCATCGGGCTGTACGATACCATCTGGGCGCTGATTATTCCGGGCAGCATAGGCGCTTACAATATTCTGCTGCTGCGCAATTATTTCTACGGGCTTTCCCCTTCGCTTGGCGAGGCGGCTCAGCTGGACGGCGCCAACGATTTTCAGCAAATCTGGAGCGTGTATACGCCGCTTGCGTTGCCAATGATGTTCACGGTGGGCATGATAACGTTTGTAGGCAAATGGAACAGCTGGCTGCCCTCGGTGCTGTATCTCGAAGCCACGCACACTTCTCTGCAACTTGCGCAGCACGTTCTGAAACAGATGATCGATAACATGCAGGCGTTTTATTCAAGCCACGCTTCGGGCAGCGTTGCCAACGCGCCGCTCACTTCGGCAAGAAACGCGGGCATCGTCATCGTGATTCTGCCGCTGATTCTGGTTTCGCCGATACTGCAGAAGTATTTCGTGGGCGGAATTACGGCGGGCGCGGAAAAAGGCTGATAAAAAAACAGGCGGAATGCCTTGAAAATAAAAAAATCTCAAAATTTTATTCGGGAGGAAGAAAAGATGAATAAAAAAGTATCTGCAATCATTGCGGCGGGCGTACTGGCTCTCGGTATGGGCTTCGGCGGCTGCAATCAGGAAAAAAATCCTGATAACGGCGGAAGCGACGGCACCCGTCCCCTCGGAAAAACCATTTCCATCTATACGGGCGGTTCCAGCGAATTCACGTGGGCGGCAGGTTCCGACGAAGAGCGCGTGCTCGATTACGTGGAACAGAAATATTACGACGAAACGGGCGTTTCGCTCGATTTCCAGATTTCCCACCTCGGCGAAAATATGCGTTCGAAGCTGGGCACGGCGCTTTCTTCGGGCTCGGTGGACGTAATCATTTCGCACACCCGCGGCGGCGTGGGCATCGACGATTATTTAATCGACCACGACGCGTATTACGATATCCGCACCCGCCTTTACAGTCGCGCGAAAAATCTGGTGAAATACATCGAAGGCGATCCGCTGTGGAGCCTTACCACTTCGGATAATCAGGTGGTGGGGATTCCTTCCGTCGTCAGTCCTTATAAATTCGGTATTCTCGTCAGAAAAGACCGCATGGAAAAAGCAGGCTATACGGACGACGAAGCGAAAACGAACACGGTGTGCCCCGAAACGGGAAAGAATTATATTCTTGTGGATAATCTGGACGATTTCGCGGATATGTGCGTGGCGATCAACTCGCTTGAAAACGTGGGCGCGTACACCGTATCGGGCGCTTCGTGGGATATCGAAAAGGCGCTTACGCTGGGCGCGTACACCGAGGCGGGGTATTTCACTTCTACGCTCAGAAAGGGCAGCGAAATCGGGCTTTCGGGCGAGGACGCCGAAAAAACGTTCATAACGCAGGGCGCCGGCACGAAAGAATACGAAGCCGTATTGCAGCGCGAATACGAATGGGTGAATAAAAAAATTCTCAATCCCAAGATGAACGGCGTGCTTCTGGAAGAAGCGGAAACGGAATTCATCGCGGGAAAAACCAGCGTGTTTGTGGAAGATCCCACCGTGCAGCACCTGATTCAGGTGGCGAGAAAAACGCAGGCGGAGGACGCTTCGGCTACGTTCACGGTGCTTCCCGCGCTCCGCGCGCACAGAAACGCCGACGAATGCCCCAAGGACGAAAACGGCAACGCGAAAAAAGGATTCATGAGAAACACCAGCGCCGTGTTCGCCGCGTGCTTCTCGAAAAATTCGAAAAACGTGGACGACGTGCTGAAGTTTTTGAACTGGGTATTCGAAAGCGAGGATAATTACAATCTTTGCCGCTACGGCATCGAAGGCGAGCACTGGGTGAACAACGGCGACGGCACGTATTCTTATCCCGCGGGCAAGGAAAGCTACCTTACCGCTCCGCCGTATTCGGGCATTTTAACGCTGCTTGAAAATCAGAACATTTCCAACCTGACGTACAAGGGCTATTCCGAGGAAGAACTCCGCTGGATCAACGACGTGGCGGGCAATCCGGACAACTATGTGAAGAACGATACGATCGATTATCTGTTTGTGCTGAAAGACGACGCGAAGGCGCAATCCAACACGGCGACGAACATCGTTTATGCGGACGTAAACAACGCCTGGAACGGCAAATGGGATCCTACGGCGAAGGACGAAACGGGCAACCGCACCGTATACGAAAAGAACAGAGCCGCTTATATCGCCGCCAGCGGCGCGGTGAGAAAGCAGATGACCGATCAGTACCTTTTAATCAAGGCGCGCAAAGATAAGAAAAATTAAGGAGAGCGAACGGCTATGACGCTCTGGATAGTATTTCTGGCATATATCGAAGCGTTCGGCGCGGGCGTGGCGATTTTCGCGAAGCGGCGCGGGCGCAAGGAGTGGGCGTATTATTTCATTCCGTTTTACGCCTTTACGTTCGCCAACAAAACCACGAAAGGCTTTAAGGTGATGTCCATCCCCGTGGAGAATCTTTTTAAAAGCGTCCTCGTGGAAACGGCGGTGTGTATACTTGCGTTCATCTATGCGAAGTGGGGCGAAACGCACCTCGGCGAGATCGACGCGCCGTGCCTGAAACAAATTATGTGGGTGCCCGCGGGCACGGCGTTGTTTGTGTTTTATCTGGGAAACGTAAAATCTTCCCTCGCCGTGTTCGAAGAATGGCGTTGCCGCTTCCCGTGCGACTGGTTGATATACCTTACGTTAATCGCCTTGCCCGTGGCGTATGCCACGCTTCCCGTGCGCGAAAAACGCAACAATGCCGTGGGACTGTAAACGCGGCTGCAAAATATTTCAAGGAGAGAAAATCATGAGAAACAAATTTCGTATGGCTCTGCCGCTTGCCGCGGCGCTGTTGCTGTCGTGTTCGTGCGCGGCGAATAATCCCGCCCCGGACGACGGAAAACAGGACGGCGGCGATACGCCCGCTCCCGCGGCAACCGAATATATCGGCAAACTTTCTTCGCCCGATTACGCGGCGATCACCGCGGAAAACGAAGCGAAGTACGCGGTGTATTATTTCGACGGCGAAGCGGGCAACGACGCGAATAACGGCGCAAGCGCCGAAAACGCGAAGCAATCGCTTTCCGAAGCGAACGCGATTACGAAAAGCGTTACGCAAAACAAGCCCGTGAAGCTGCTTTTCAAAGCCGGAACAACCTTTCACGGCACGCTGACGCTGGAAAATTTCGAAGCGACGGAAGAAACGCCGTTGATTGTGGGCGTTTACGGCGCCGACGAAACGTCGGAAGAAAAACAATACCCGAAAATCGTGCCCGACGAGGACGGCACGGGCGTGGAAATCAAGGCGGGCAACGTCCGCGTGAGCGGGTTTGAAATCACGGCGCAAAAGGCGAAACGCGGCGTGAATATGACGACGGCGAAAGCGGGCGCGATGAAAAACATCGTGGTATCCGATTGCTACATTCACGATATCAACTACGTCTGGGATACCGAAGCGCTGGGGCTGGAAGCAAACGCTACGCCCGAAACGCTTACGAAAACGCTTACAAGCACGCAGGTGCAGCAAATCTGCCCGGATTCGCGTTACGATTACGGTTACGGCGGCATTTTCTGTTCCAGCCCTACGGACGAATTTCAGGGCGCCAGCTGGCTGGAAAACGTGTGGATAGAAAACAACACCGTGGAGCGCGTGGCAAGAAGCGGCATGTTCCTCGATTCCACATGGTCGCGCCGTCCGGGGCACGATTTCGGCAAAGGCAAGTACTGTAAAGACGAAGAAACGGGCGAGGAGTACGGCTATTATCCGCTGAGAAATTTCGTTGTCCGCGATAACGATCTTTCCTATTGCGGCGGCGATTCCATCGTGCTTTTGTCCGCACGCGACAGCTATATCGAACGCAATACGTCCTATCACGCTTCCTATCTCGGCAGAAGCGGCTATTATAACGTGGGCATCTGGCCGCATTCGTGCGAAGATCTGGTAATGCAATACAACGAATCGGCGTATACGCATCTCGATAACGGCTGCGGAGACGGGCAGGGATTCGATATCGATATCGGCAATTCAAACGTTCTGTTCCAATATAACTACGCGCACCATAACGCGGGCGGCGGCATACTGCTGTGCAGCATTTCCACCGAGGAGCTTCAGTACGACAAGAACGGCAATTTCGTGCTAGACGAGGACGGCTTGCCCATCCGTAAAGAAGTTTCCGCGCACTGGGAAAACAACAAACTCAGAAACAACGTATTCGCCGATAACAAGGGCGCCGTGGTGCGGTTTCAGGCGACGATCGGTTCGCTGGATTTCGATAACAACGTGGTTGTGTTCCCCGGCGACGTGAAAAACCAGAAAATGTTCCTTTCCGCCACCAACGGTTATATGGCGGAAGCGCGTAACTGGAACTTCCGCAACAATATTTTCTATGCCCGCGGCGACGCCGATACGGTGCTGGACGTGGCGCTGTGCGAAACGGAAACGTGCGTGTTCGACGGCAACGTGTTTTACGGTTTCAACGAAAAATTCAGAGAGGGCGTTCTGAATGCCACGTCGTATATCAGCAAAAACGCATACTTCCTCGATCCCGGTTTTGCGGGCGCGGAAGCGAAGAACGGGCTTAGCGCCGCGGCGGCGTTTAAAGTAACAAGCGCCGAACTTCTTGCCAAAGGCAAGCTTGCCCCCGTGATGAACGAGTACGATTTTGAGGGTACCGACGTTCGGAAAACGGGCTACATGGGCGCGTTCTGCACGGTAAAAAGCAATTAAAGGGGGATAAAACAAGATGAAAAGAAATCTGAAACGAATGGTATCCGCCATACTCGGCGCGGGTGCGGGCGCACTGCTGTTCGGCGCGGTCGCCTGCTCGGCAAAAGACGCTTCCGGCGATTTGCTTACGGAAACGAAACTCTGGCTGGACAGATACGAAGAATGCGCGCTGCCCGTCAAAGACGGCGTAGATCTTTCTTCTCTCACCGTAACGTCCGATCACGAAGATCTGGTGCGTTACGAAAACGGCACCGTGATTTCCACGGGCAAGGCGGAAAAAACCACCGACGTAACGCTTACCGTAAAGCACGGAAAAACGTCGGCGAAACTTTCCGTAAAAGTGCGCGATTCGGGCGCCGTGCCGGAACTTTCCATGCCCGATCCCTCCGTGTATCTCGGCGTGGCGATAGATCTTCCCGTCAGTGTGGTGTATCTCGATAAAGTGATGCCCGCAGATATTACGCAATACGAAGCGGAAGAAATCGGCGACGGCATCTTATCGTACGAAAACGGAAAAATCGAAGGGCTTGCGCTGGGCGAAACGCAGCTTGCCGTTACGCTGGTTTATAAAGGTTACGACTGCGCGGAGCTGTTCGACGTAGCCGTAAAACCCGCGAACGTGCTGGAATTCAACACAACGACGCTTGAAATTTATCAGGCGGATTCCAAGCTTTCCAGAGCGCAGATCACGCCCAAAGTGGTAAAGGCGGGGCACGTGGTGGAAAACGCCGCCGTAACGTACGAAGTTACTTCCGGCGCGGGCAACATCACCGTATCGGAAAGCGGCGCCGTACAGGCGCTGAAAGCGGGCGCGGCAACCATTAAAGCCACGTATACGGCAGATCCTTCCGTGTACGGCGAACTTCCCGTAATCATTCACGAAAACTACGTGAAAGAATCGTTTACGCCCTCGCCCGTAGGCGGCGTCGATCCTGCCGACGGCGTGGAGAAAATCACTACGTACGAGGCGGAAACGGGAGAAATCGGCGGCAGAAGTTCCGCGGATATGTACAAACTCACGCTGGGCTACATCAACAACGAGGACAACGCGAAAACGGAAATGTGGGGGCACCGGATTCTGGTAAGCGAATACGGCACCAATTTCGTGGAGGCGTACCGCAAAGGCTACAGATACTTCGCTTACGATTTGTATTATAAAGACGGCGAAGTGATTACCGCAGACGGCAAAGAATATCATAAGCCTTATACAAAACTGTACGTAGGTTCCGGCGGCGACGCTTCGCATTCGGGCGCGCTGTGCGAATTCATCGACTTCGATCAGTATTTCCACCGCAGCTATCTGCGCATTTTGCAGCAGAACGGCGAGGGCGAATGGGAAGAGACAAACGTGCTGCGCAAAGAACAGTGGGTGCGCGTGGTGTACGATATGAAATACTACGCGTTCAACTATCCCAACGCGGTGGTGGGTTTCTTCTTCACCAGCGGGCAGACGGGGGCGCAGGCGTATTTCGATAATATCCGCTATTATCTGGACGGCGCGTTCCTGCCCGAAGAAACCCGCACGTACGAACAGAAAGACGGCTTCGTGCAGGCAACCAACGAAGAACTGCACGTGCACGGCGTCGATTCCGGAACGACGTACGAAAAAGCGGGCACGGTGGACGGCGTTACCGACGACGGCGTACATACCGACGCCTACAGATATACCACCCCCGATAAGGCAAGCGGCTGGAACAATCAGCTGATCGTAGTGCCGTCGGACGATTCAAGCATCGGCGTGGGCATGCTCAATTTAACCGAACACGGAAACTATCTCACCTTCGATTTTTACACCGACAACGCGGCGGAACTCTCCCTTACGATGGGGCACTGGCTGTATTCGAAAACCATTCGTTTAACGGCGGGCAAAAAAATCGGTACGTCGCTCGAAACGGATAAATACATCGCGGTTCTGAAAGACGGCAAACGCCTGTACACCCTGCCGCAGGGCGAATGGGTAACCGTGTCGCTGGCGTTCCGCGACGCCTATCAGCCGGTTTCCGGCTGGTCGCGCGCGTCTATCTTCGTGGCGCTTACGGGCGCGAACGAAACGGCGTATATCGATAACGTCCGCTATTACGAAACAAATTCGTATATTCCCGCGGAATTCGACGGCGAACGCCCCGTATCCGATTATTATATTGCGGACGGCGTATACGAAAGCGTAACGTTTGCGAAAATTGCCGACGGCGAACAGTTTAACGGTTCGGTGAAATATACTTCGTCGCTCACCTCCGCGATTATCAACGCGGAAGAGCGCTGGAACGACGGCTTGAAATTCAGCAATATTCACGATTCCGCGTTCCACCCCGCAGGCGATTTCTACGATAAAGGCTACCATTACATTTCGTTTAAAATGTACGTAACGGGCAATTTCGGCGGGATAGCGGTACAATCCTGGTGCAACGACGGCAAGGGCGCGAAGCAGTACACCGCCAACCTCGCGCCGGGCAAGAAAACCGCGCTGAACGTATATCTGATGAACGAGGACGGCACCTACGCCCGCTATATCGAAAACGATACCTGGTACACGTTTACGATTCCCGTGGAATACGCGGCGAAACCCACAAACTGGTCGTCGGTTTACTATCGGCTGCTGAAAGGCGACGGCGACGGAGAAGCGGTGGCGTATCTCAAAGATTTAAGCTATCACAACACGAAGCCGGCGGACGTTCCCAGAGACGCCGACGAATATCTGCAGGTAACGTTCGGCGATCCTTCGGGCGGCACGAAAGAACTGATTACCGAGGGCGACTTTAAAAACTCCTACAAATTCACGCTGAATCTGAGCGGTTCGTGGAAGTCGGCGCTGATTCTCGGCGATACTTCTTCGCCCGTGTACACCGCGAAGTACGTGTTTGCGGAAATTTACATGAAGGACGTTACGGGTTTCAACACGCAGGATCAGCTGGGCTTTATGGCAAATAAAGATAACTATAACGATCCCCGCACGATCGGCGTGGATAAGACGGACGGCGTTGTGCTGTTCTACGATATGGAGGGCAATCCCGTAACCACGGTGCAGAACGAAACCTGGTATAAAATGGCGGTTCCCGTGAAAGCGGTGCCGAATAAAACGTGGGGCACGCTGAGAATGTTCTTCGAATTCGATGCTTCGGCAACCTCGAACGCCACGGTGTACCTGCGCAACGCCGATTACGGCAATACCAACATTTACGCGGAATAATAAATATGCGGCAATAGTTAAGGCTTCCCCTTGGTGATTTTTGCTTCCGCAAAAATCAGCAGAAATTGTCAGCCTCTTTCAGAGGCTTCCCCTTGGGGGAGCACCTTATTTCGGTACGAACGCCGCGGCAAATAAAAACCGGCGGCACAAAAATAAATCGCCGAAAGGCAAAACAGGAGGAAAATATGAAAGTTTACACCACACCACGCCTCGTCGCCGTCATGCTGGATAAAAGCGACGCGGTAAGAACCAGCGGCACGTTAGCGGTAAGCGAGAAGGGCTATCGGGACATTTTTAATGGTTCCGCTTCAGCCGACGAGGGCGGAGAGAACGAATAAGGGAGGAAAAAGGAAAATGAAGAACAAAAAAGGATTTATCTGCAGCGCTTTCGCGTTTCTCGCCGCTTCTTTAATCGGCGGCGGAGTGGCTATGGCGAATGCCGACGAAAAGGGCACCAAAACGTTTGACGACATTTCTTTAACCATGGCGAAAGGCGCTTCCATGCGTATCGGCACGGATGAAAATTTCACGGAAACGGGCTTGCGTTTCACCATGCAGGTATCAAAAACGGATTATACCCAACTGAACGCCGACGCCTACGAAAGTATCGAATGGGGCATGCTGATCGCCCCCGTGGAAAGCGTGAAAGCGGCTGCGTTTACGGCGGAAAATCTGTTCGGCGCCGACGCGAAATACGTATTTAACGAAGAAAACGCGGCAGAGGGAAAATACGCGGCAATCAACGTAACGGAAACGGCGCTCACGCTTGCTTCCGAAACGAATCTCGGCATTGAAAACGCGGAAAATTATTACGTGTTCAGCGGCTATATGCACTCTGTCCGGGAGGAAAATCTCACCCGCGGTTTTGTGGGCAGAGGCTACGTGAAATACACGGTAAAGGGCGAAGAAACGCCGCAATACAAATTTGCGGAATATTTCGGCGGCGAAGAGGAAAATAACACCGTATCCGCCTACTATGTGGCAAAGCAGTATGTTTCCGATGCCGCGGTTACCGATACAGATGCGAAAAATTACGTCCGCACGAATTATCTTGAAAACGCCGTCGCGCTGGAAACGGCTTCCGTAAACATTACGGCGAACGATTATCTCGAAGATATCACCGTCGGCACGTATAAAACGGAAGTCAGCGAAACGAACACGGTAACGGCGAAAATCGGCGAGCGGTACGATTTATCGGCGGAAAACAACGCGAAAGAGGGGTACACGCTGCGCGAAGAATTATCGTCCGCGGCAATGCCCGTATACCGCGGACAGCAACTTTCGATTAACCGGTATTACGAAGCTGACGGCTTTATTCCGTTTTCCTCCGCAGGCGCGATTACCTCGGCAACCGCCGAAGACGGCGAAGAATTCGCGGGCGCCTACAAGTTTACGGGCACGCGGCTTCAGCTTGCCAGCGGCGATCTGCAAAACTATAAAGTGCTGAAAGGCGTAACCGTTCCCGAAGACGGCAAAGTGCACCTTGTAAACTATGTATCGATGAAAGCTTATTATACGACGTACGGCGCGTTTAACCTTGTTTCGCAGCTTGGCGACGGCGTTGTCGGCGATAATAAATGGGCGGTTTCCGTAGACTGGTACGATTCTTCCGAGGGCGGAAGCGATACCGGCTATAAACTCAATTCCACAACCGTTGCGTATTACGACGCGGACGGATACAGAACGTTTAAACTGACGACGAACACCTGGTACACCGTTGTGCTGCCGATTTATACAAACTATCATAATGAGGCGCGTTTCGGCGGCATGTATTGGGATTTGCCCGCAAACAACACGCTGTACTTCAAAGACGTTAAAATCGAAAACAAGGCAGAGGATCCGTTCGACGTTCCCGCGGCGTATGCAGACCTCGCGAAAGTAAACAACACCACGGCTACCTCGGAAACCGAGGTAACGGAGGGCGAATTTGCGGGGAGCAAAAAGCTTGAAACAACAAGCAATTCCTGGCACACAGGCTTGTGGTTTGCGGGCATCAGCGATGCCGAAACAAAAAGAATTCTCGTGAAAGGCGTGAAATATGTTTCGCTTGACGTGTACTTCACGGGCGCAACCACGGGAGTAGGTTTCTACGATAATATCTGCAAAGATACCGCAATAGATAATACGGCTGCTTTGGGCGAAGCTTTACCTTCGTATAGTTATACGTTTACGTATAACAACAACGGCGTATGGGGCAAATGGAACGGCTTCCATCCGGGTTCGGGCAAGACGGCGGAAATTCTTCGTTTTTACGATAAAGACGGAAACAAGGCAGATACTTTGCAGAAAGACACATGGTACACCGCGGTGCTTATGCTTACTACGGGAAACAAGGGCGGATTCTGGGGCGCTATGAGATTATCGCCCAAAGGCGGCTCGGAAGAGGCTCCCGCAATCATGTATTATAACAATCTGCGGTATTCCTGCGTTGACCCTAAGGCGTAAAATAAAGCGAGAAGCCTTCCCCCGCTTTACGGGGGAAGGCTGAGAATAAGGCGATATTTCTTGCTTTCCCCTTGCCTGAAAAAAATTCGGTGAACTTCATTTTTTCGGCAAAAATAGTCAGCCTATTTCATAGGCTTCCCCTTGGGGGGAAGCTCTGCCGCAAAGCGGCGGTGATGAGGGGTAGTTTCATCGCCGAAAATCAAACAATTTTCAGACAACATGGCCGACGAAAAACGGCTCATCTCAATCGGACCACACAAAAAAATATGTTTCAGGTAGAAAAATATCAGAAAGCTTGCAGAGAACTCATTCCCGAAGGAATCGTGCTTTTAAAGAATCAAAACGGCGTTTTGCCCTTGAAAAGCAGCGATAAAATCGCTTTGTTTTCGCGCGGACAGTTCGAATACGTGAAAAGCGGTTCCGGTTCCGGCGGCAGAGTCAACTGCCCGTACGTTACGCAGTTTTACGACGAATTTTCCTCCCGCGCGCAGCTCGACGAAGAGGTTTCCGCGTTCTATCGCGATTTTATCGCGGAAAACCCCGCCGAGGGCGACGGCTGGACGTACCCCGCCTCGCAGAAACAGCCGCTTTTACCCGAAGAACTGGTGAAGCGTGCGGCGGAAAAGAACGATAAAGCCGTGTTTATTCTCTCCCGCATCTGCGGCGAGGGGTACGATTGCAAGGCGGAAAAAGGCAACTGGTATTTATCGGACGAAGAGCGGCAGTCGATCGCGCTGATTTGCAGATATTTCGCGGGCAGGGCGGCGGTGCTGGTCAATTCGGGCAATTTAATCGATCTTTCCTGGCACGAAGAACTTTCCGTTCCCGCGCTGGCGCTGGTGTGGCAGGGCGGGCAGGAAGGGGCGCGCGGCACGGCGGACGCGCTTTTCAACGTGATTCCGCCAAGCGGCAGGCTTGCCGATACGGCGGCGCGGCTGGAAAGCTACCCGCAGGAAGTCGCCGCGCGTATCACGGGCAAACCCGCGTTCGGAAACGAAGTGCGCAATTTCCGCGCCGAAGATATTTATGTGGGGTACCGCTACTTCGAAACGTTTGCGAAAGACGACGTGCTTTTCCCGTTCGGCTACGGCTTAACTTATACGCAATTCGCAATCGTTTCAGAAAAAGCCGCGGTGTGCGGCGACGCCGTGAATTTTGTTTTCCGCGTAAAAAACACGGGCAAAGAGCGCGGCAAAGAGGTGGTACAGCTGTACTTTTCCGCTCCGCAGGGCAGGCTGGGCAAGCCGGCGCGCGTGTTGTGCGGGTTTAAAAAGACGAAAGAACTGCAACCCGGAAACACGCAGAAAATCGAAATTTCCGTGCCGTTCCATATGCTTGCCTCGTACGACGATACGGGCGCCGCGGGCGCGGAAAGCGGCGAAAACACGGCGTATTGCTACGTGGCGGAAGCGGGAAAATACGCGTTTTATGCGGGCGAAAACGTGCGCGACGCGGAAAAATGTTTCTCGTTTCGTATGGATAAATTGCGGATAATTTCGCGCTGTTCGCAGTGCCTCGCGCCCGTGTTCCCGTTTGAAAAAATGGCAACGACGGACGGCAAAAAGTACTTTTTCGAACCCGCGGCGCTGCAGAAATCGCCCGTGCGCATCGAAAGAAGCGCGGCGGCGGAAGCGCCCGTAACGGGCAATCGCGGCATAACATTAAAAGACGTCGAAAGCGGCAGAGCCACGCTTGAAGAATTTGTCGCGCAGTTTACGGCGGAAGAACTTTGCATGCTGGTGCGCGGCGAGGGCATGTCCTCGGTGAAAGGCAGCGTTTCCGGCTCGGCAAGCTGTTTCGGCGGCGTATCCGCAGTGTGGGCGGAAGCGGGCGTGCCCGTCATCACCACCTGCGACGGACCGAGCGGCGTGCGGCTGGAATGTTCCATCGAAACGCAGCAGATTCCTTCGGGCACGCTGATTGCCTGCGCATGGGATCCGTACGCGGCGGGCGCGGTGTACGAGGGTTTCGCGGGCGAACTCGCCCTGCACGGGGTAGACGTGGTGCTTGCCCCCGGAATGAATATTCACCGCCACCCCTTAGGCGGCAGAAATTTCGAATATTATTCGGAAGATCCGCTTCTTTCGGGCGAAAACGCGGCGGCGATGGCGGAAGTCATGGCGAAAAACGGCGCGTTCGTTACGCTGAAACATTTCGCGGGGAACGAACAGGAACTCCGCCGCGGCTCGGTGGACGAAGAGATGAGCGAGCGCGCTCTCCGCGAAATTTATCTGAAAGGCTTCGAAATCGCGGTGCGCGGCGGTTACGCGCGGTATATCATGACGTCTTACAACCGCGTCGCAAACGTGCACTGTTCGAATTCCTACGCGCTCACCACGCAGATTCTGCGCGGCGAGTGGGGTTTTCGCGGCGCGGTGATGACGGACTGGTGGGCGGCGTGCGATTCCGCAGAGGCGCTGGATAAGGGCGTCGGTTGCGCGGACGAAAACGCCGACGTTACGAAACTTGCCTCCGGCGTACGCGCGCAGAACGATTTGTACATGGTGGTGCCGGACGCGGCGACGTATAAAGACGATCTGAAAAAACAGCTCGAACAGGGCAATTTAATGCTCTTCGATCTGCGCCGTTCGGCGGAAAATATACTGCGCTGCATCATGCTTACGCAAACGTTTAAAAAAGGCGGTTTCAAACGCCGCGATTTATCGGTGAAAGCGGGAAAAACATTGTACGACAAGCCGTTTACAAGCGATAAATTCACCGTGCGGCTGCCCGCGGCGAAAGAATACGCGATGCGGTTTTCGTACGCGGTGGACGGCGATCCGCTGGCGCAATACAAACTGACGGTGCGCGTAAACATGCAGGTAACGGTAAACCCCGTGGTACGCGGCACGAACGGCAAAGAAGAAACAAGCGATTTATTTTCGGTGTATCTGCCGCAGGAAGCTGAGTTCTGGTTCGAAGGCACTTCGTGGCGGACGGAAAAGGCGGCGTATAAAATCACCCGCGTAATGATTTACGAAAAGCAGGATTAACCGGGCGCCGTCGCCGGAGCACCTGCGCGAACTACAAGGAAACATTTATGAACGATAAAATTTTCGATCATCTGCCGCCGTCGGCGGGGATCAATCCCATTCTGCACAATCTTCCGGGCAGCGACGTTCCGGCGGCGTGCGAGGCGCTGAAAGATTTCGGCTTTGCGGGCGCCGTAACCAACGTTCCGGGCATAAACGGCTTCACGAAAAACCCCGAAAACGTAAAAGAACTGGTGCGCGCCGTGAACACGCTGCACGAAAACGGACTGGAATACTGGATATACGACGAAACGGGGTATCCCAGCGGTCAGGCGGGCGGAATCACGCTGGAAGGGCATAAAAATCTGGAAGCGAAAGGCTTTTACATGCGCAAATTCGAAGCGTTTCTGCAACCGAAAGAATTTACGTACGTCATCGACGGCGATTCCGATAAAATCGCGTACGCGGCGAAGTACAAAATCGATCTTTCGGATAATTGCGAAGCTTATTTGAAAATTTCTGCCGCGGAAAGCTTGCCTTTTTCGAAAAAACGCGTTAAAATATCGTTACAGCCTGGCGAAGCGGCGTATGTGTTCATCGTCCGCCCCGCCTACGAGGGCGCGCACACGGTGCATAATATTTCCAGCCGCAAACGCTACATCGATATTATGGATAAACGCGCCGTGAAGCGGTTTTTAAACGTGGCGTACGCGCCGATTGCCGCCGCGGACGAAAACGCTTACAAAAACGCCCGCGCCGTGTTTACCGACGAACCGAGCGTGATGGCAAGTTACGCCCGCGAACACGAATCGTTCAATTACGCCCTCGCGCCGTACACGGGTACGTTGTTCAAAGAATTTCAAAAACGCCGCGGGTATTCGCTGTTGCCGTATCTGCCGCTCGTATTCGAAGAAACCGACGCGCTGTATCCGAAAATCCGTACGGATTTTTACGAAACCGTCGGCGAGCTGGCGGCGGAAAATTACACGGGGCAGATCGGCGAATACTGCAAAAAGCACGGCACGAAAATTTCCGGGCATTATCTTGCCGAGGAACACGTGTGGGAACACGCGGCGAATTACGGCAGTTACGAACGCGTTCTGGAAAAAACGGGCTATCCCGGCATGGACATTCTGCAATGCACGCCCGAAGATTTTTATTTCAACGCGCCGAAATTTCTGCAGATGATTGCCGAAAAGAAAAATTCCGACGGCTTCATGGTGGAATTCTGCCCGTTTTTCAACGCCGAAGCGTTTTATAAAAACGCGTTTGAAAACACGGCGGGTTCGCTGAGCATTTTATATATGTTCGGCGCGCGCAAAATCAACAGCTATTACCTGCCGAAACTCTGCGATTATCACGGCGGCTCGGTGGCTTCTCTCGCCCGTTTCAAAGGCGGACTCACCCGCGAACAGTCGCTGTATTTAAACGCCTATGCGCGCAGAATGTACGCGGCGCTTTCGGGCAGAAAAACGCAGAAAATCACATGCGTGTACTATGCTCTTGAGGACGTGCAGGCAAAATTCGCCCCGTGCAACAACGGAAAATACGCGCGCGACGTCGTGCTTACGGCACTCGATCGTTCCTTGAAAAAACTGGCGGAAACCTTGCTCCTTAGCGGCGAGGAATACGTCTTTTCGGACGGCGCGCAGCTGCGGGAGGCGGCGAAGAACGCCGCAAAAACGAAGAAAGCGGAAATGCGCCGCGTGGTGGTGCCCGTATGCGATTTTATCCGGAAAGAAACGCTGGAATCGTTGAAAACGTTATCGGAAAACGGCGCGGAAATCGTGTTTTTAAAAGAGGAGCGCGAAGCGGGCGCGGCGGCTTGCGCCTGTTACGACGGCGCGGCGAAAACGGGCGGCGGAACGAAAATCGCGGTGGGCGAAAGCTGCGGCGTATATACGGCGGATTTCGGCGAAAGCACCACCGTTTCCGGATTATTGAAAAAAATCCGCCGCAAGGAAAAGAAGCGCGCGTTGCTTGTGCCGAAGAAGAACGTTATCAAGCAAAGCTACGAGGGCGGCATTACGGCGTATTACAACAACAACCTGCAGGAAACGGAGCTTGTCGCGGCGAAAAACGTAACGATTTACAACCCCGCGACGGGCGGGATTTACGGCGCGAAAGCGGGCGAAACGGTGAAAATCGGCGCGTATCGGCTGGTGTTTGCCGAAGCGGAGGAATAAATTATGGAACAAAAATCCGAAGCGGCGCGCCGGCGGAAACCGAAGGGCGATTTCACGCTTCCCGGCGAAGCGGGCTACGAAAAACTTACGCTGCGCCTTGCGGAAAAGTGGGGCGCCGACGTGGTGCGGGACAGCGACGGAACACAACTTTCCCCCGAAATTCTGTCGGCGGGCTACGGCGTGTATTCCACAATCTGCGTCATCCGCGAACACAACGATTTTGCGAAAGCGCATCCCGAAACGCAGGCGGAAGCGCCGCTTTATTCGCTGCCCGTCGCGGCGGAAGGCGAAACGCTTGAAATCAATCTTCTGAGCGGCTATTTTTCGCAGCAGTTCGAAATCGACGAAAGGGTGTGCTCGCAGAAATACTGGCAGGCGTTCGACCGTACGGAAAATAAAGAACTGCCGCGCGAAGAATGGGCATACCTCGGCGGCGGAAAGGCGCTGATTAAACACGCGAAAAAGTACCATGAATATTCCGTGAATTTTTTCGCGTTCCGTATCTGGGAAGAAATTTCCATGTACAATCATATCACCAACGGCTGGCAGAAAGAACATCTCCGGCTGCTCGATCCCGTGCACCCCGTCGTGCGCGGGTATCTCAAAGACTATCTGCGGCGGTGGTGCGCGGCGCATCCCGCCACAAACGTGGTGCGGTTCACTTCGCTTTTCTACAATTTCGTGTGGATTTGGGGCAGCGATAAAAACAACCGTTTTCTTTTCACTGACTGGGCGTCGTACGATTTCACGGCAAGCCCCGCAATGCTGGAAAATTACGAAAAATCCACGGGCGGAAAAATCACTGCGGAAGACTTTATCAACGGCGGAAAACGGCGCTCTACCCATACCCTTTCCGATGAAACCAAGCGGAAATATATGCGTTTTGTGCAGAATTTCGTGGCGGATTTCGCGGCGGAACTGGTACAAATCGTGCACGATGCCGGCAAGAAAGCGTATATGTTTTACGATGACAGCTGGGTGGGCAGCGAGCCTTATGCCGAAAGTTTTGCGCGCATCGGCTTCGACGGCGTCATCAAATGCGTGTTTTCCGCCTACGAAGCGCGTATGTGCGCGGACGTTCCGGGCGTGGAAACGCACGAACTCAGGCTGCACCCGTATCTTTTCCCCACGGGGCTCACGGGCGAACCGGTATTCGCGGCGGGCGGCGACCCCGTTACGCCGGCAAAACAATACTGGACGGCGGTGCGCCGCGCGCTGCTTCGCCGCTGCGCCGACCGTATCGGGCTGGGCGGATATCTGCACTTAACGCAGGATTTTCCCGATTTCTGCGATTATATCGAAACGCTGGCGGACGAATTCCGCGAAATCAAAGCGTTACATCGCGGCGGCGCGCCCTATGCGCTTCCGGTGAAAATTTCCGTGCTCACCCACTGGGGAAAACTGCGCAGCTGGACGTGCGGCGGGCATTACCACGAGCACCCGGACCTTGACCTTATCAACCTGCTCGAAAGCATCGCGGGGTTGCCCGTGCAGACGAAATTTATCGATTTCGCGCAGCTGAAAAAGGGCGATTTTACGGGCAACGTGCTGCTTGTCGCGGGCTTGAAAAACAGCGCGTACGGCGGCGGAAGCGAGTGGAACGACGTAAAAGCATACGAGAGCGCCGCGAAGTTCGTGCACGGAGGAGGCGCGTTGATCTGTGTGAACGAAGCTTCGGAAACGGACGGATTTTCAACGAATATGCGCCTTGCGCCGCTGCTCGGCGTCGATCTCGATCGCGGCGATTTCAACTGCCGCGGCAAATACCCCGCGGCGGCGGAACGGGAGGAGATTTCCGTCGGAAGTTTCGCGGGGAAGAAAGAGGCGTTTATCTTCGCGCCGGACGTAAAAATACTGAAAAACGCGGAAGCGCGCGCGGGCGAAGAAAAAACGTTTGCCGTAACGGCGCGAAACGTCGGCAAAGGCTTCGCAACGTACGTGTCCTCGTATAAACACACGCCGGAAAACGCCGCGGCGCTGCTTGGTTTGCTGCTGCGGTTAAGAAATTTGTCCGCGGCGGAAAATTATCTTTCCGATAACCCGCATGTGGATTGCGCATTTTTCAAAGAAGAGAAAAAGCTGGCGCTGGCAAACGTCTCCGGCGTTTCGCAGACGGCTCGGATTTCTCTGCCGGGCGGCGGAAAAACGTTCACGCTGCCGCCTGCCGGCATTAAAATCGTACCCGTCGGAAAGATGCGCGCCGAAGAAAAATAAAAAGGAAAAGCAAATTATGCTGAAGGACGTATTCACAAAGCCTTTCGATCTGATGAAAATCAATCCGTACGTCAGATTTGTAATGATGTATAACATCGCCGCGGACGAACACCACGTGCCGCGGCGGATGCTGTACGATTACGGGCTGATCTGCGTGTTGCAGGGCGCCATCTGGTTTCGTTACGGCGGCGAAGAAGTGTGCGTGAAAGAGGGCGAAATTCACCTGATGCCTCCGATGATTACGCATCGCGAAATCATCAAACAGGGCGACAGGTGCAAATATTACGTGGTGCACTTCGATATGATTTACGATCCCGCCCGCGCGGATATCGACGTAAACAGCGTGTATCTTTCCCGCTGCGTTCCGGGCGTGGACGAGGTTACGCCGGACAGGGGACTGCTTGCCGCTGGGCGCGAAGAAGTGGGGCTGATGAAAGGTCCGTTCAAAACCCGCCCGCGCGAATTCGATAAACTTGCGGAGTGCCTGAAACGCATGGAATCGCTTACGGCAAGAAACCGCTACCGCACGGCGCAGCATTCCGATACCCTCTCTTTAAAGGGCGATATGCTG
>ERZ808270.228-NODE-228-length-35309-cov-8.531514_pt1 | contig 35309 bp, 13 predicted proteins | sample MGYA00521082_ERZ808270 | MGnify/ENA primary metagenome ERZ808270 (study PRJEB31516, sample SAMN03275594) | gut metagenome | biome: mammalia-associated habitat; material: feces | host: Papio cynocephalus | place: Kenya | collected 2012-07-27 ... | reverse complement strand
CTATGGAATTCATTGGGCTTTCAGCCCGCCCATTCTAAATCCGAAATTAAGATGATCGTTTCCAATCTCATGCCCACGGGATAAAGAAACGACTTTCTTTAGAGAAAACTTCAGTAAAGACTTTTTACCCCTACGCTTTTGCACTGACAACACACTGCTATGGAAGAAGAAAACAAGCCTCAACCGCAATCTGAATCTGTAGAACCTAAGAAGCGCAGCAAAAGCCGCACCACCAACATTCCGCCCATCATGCCCGAAGGCTATGCCTACGAGCCCGATCCTCAGCAGCCACTCCGCAGCTCTACCGACCCCTTGGCGCCCACGCCATCGGCTTCGGAGCCACAACCCGAGAGAAGCAAGCGCTTTACGCACCCCGAAGGGCAGCGCACGCATACGCACAGTGTCAACATTCCCTTCCGCCAGATCGGTAAATGGGTGGGCATCGTAGCAATCGTGCTCATCGTAGCAGGAGCTATAGGCTTGGGTATCGATCGCTGGATGCATCGTCCCGCAGAGCCTACCGAAGCTGTGCCTATCGCTGCCGACTCCGACAGCATGGCCACGCCCATTGCCACTCCCGACACGGCAGCTCTCAATCGTTTGCGCGAGGACAGTCTGCGCCGTGAGGACAGCATTCGCCATGCCAAGTGGATCTACTGGCAGCGCAGAAAACAAGCCGAGCAGGCTGCACAGCAGAAAGCCCAGCAAGAGGAGGAAGCTACGACTTCCACCACGGAGCATACCGACACGGCCGCCCACTGACATTCTCTCCTTAGAATTCAACTTTCCTATTCTCATGGATGCAAAGGTAGTGATCGGTGAGATTCTTTGCAAAAAGAGTGAACAAACTGTACACTTTTTCTGCCTCCCCTCTCGCGCGCACGCATTACAGCGAGTTTGGCAGAGTTGTACCTACACCCCCTTCGCGCCTTACTCATAATCCGCTGATAATCAGCATTATGGTGCTTAATGGAATTAGTCAGGCTGCCGTCACTTTGACTGCACTCGTGCTCTTCCTATTTATCCCTTGATCAAGGACGAATTATCCCCCGTTCGCGTTTTTACACGAACGGGGGATAATTATTTCTTCTCCGTAGGAAAAAATGTACGGCAGGGGGGATAATCAGAAAGACGTGGAGGTGTGCAAGCAAAAGTGCAAGAGTAGTGTAGGCAAGCAGTGTGCGTAAACTTCTGATATTCAAAGAGAAAGCCATAAAAAGTGACAGATGCAAGCATTTCTATGGCAAAACAGACGGAGCGCGCGCGTACGCGTACGAAAGGAGATATGGGAGGGGGCGCTAAATAGCTCTGTGGGCGACGCGTCTCGCGTCGGCATGACAGAGAATGAGAAGATGTGCTAAGCATTCACCATCGCGCCGACGCGAGACGCGTCGCCCACAAAACTAATAATATCCCGTTAGTGGCTTTCTTGACTTTCGCCGACGCGAGACGCATCGCCCACGGAACTAATAATATTGGGCTGTGAGGCATTCCTATCTTCCATGCCTACCTCTTCGCCCGCAAGCTGAATTCGCGCGAGGCCATCTTCTCCAGTCGGAGCTTGATATAGGTGGCAAAGTCGGGCGAGTCTACGATTTCTATCTCGTCGTACAGCCCCAATACGAAGCGACCGATACCAAGGAAGTTGCACACCTCCGTGTCGAACCGATGACGGCCATCCTTCGTGGGGGATAGCTGGCGCTGAGAGTCGGGATACTCCTCAAGGAGCAGATTGGTGGCAAGCTGACTGAGCAAGAGGCTCACGGGCTTGCGTTGCTCTCCTGTAAATCCAAAGAGATCGTTGAAGAAAGGCACGTGGTCTACCTCGTGCGTCCATAGGAGGTCGAGTGGTTCCACGCTTTCGATGCGGCTCACCTTGAACGTCTTATTCATATTAGTAGACAGTTCGTAGCAGCGCACCTCCGTGTTCTCGTTGATAAACATATACGGCTCTACAATGCGGTGACTCACGGTCTTGCTCGACCCCGAACGATAGTTGCGGAGTACAGCCACACGCTGTTCGCGTATGCACTGAAAGAGGGTGCTAATGTTCTGCGCCAAGGAATTGTCTACACCATGCTTAGCCAGCACGTCGGTGCTGTAGAGGTTGGACAACTTCTCGCGCAGATGGCGCACCTGTATAGAGTTGTTATAAACGGAGTTGAGCACCTGACTGATTGTCAGTGCCTCGTCTTCAGAGAATTGTATGCCAGAAGCTATTTCCCGAAAGAAGGGCGAAGTGTGGTCAATACGATACTTCGTACCTTCTTTCTTTACAATGAATCCAAGATTCTTGAAGGCTTCAACATAACGATAGATGGAGCGGCGACTCATCCCGAGGCGCTGTCCGATTTCTTCAACTGAAAGAGTGTGATTCTGCGTAAGCAAGACCATCAACCGGAGCTGACGGCCTAATTTTTCAAGTTCCATTACTTAGTAATCTCAATCTATTACATGCTTCAAGTTATCGGGGACAAAGATAGTGCAAGGTGAGCGCAAAACAAAATCTAAGTGCGAAAACTTTTCTTTATTTGCATACTCTTGCCCCAACACATGCTATTTTGCGTCAGCATGTGGCAAAAGTGCACTTTGTCAACTATAAGCAACCCTGTTTCTTAAAAAAAGTAAGAACGCTTATTTTCCTGTAGATAAGCTTTGTGCGTAAGGTAGAAAGGCGTAACTTAGCTATTCAAAAAGAACATTTTATTCCACCCTTCATACCTATGAAACGTATTATGTCACTACTTACATCCCTGGCACTGGCGGCTTCTGCCTCAGCTCAAAGCTATGAGCAACTTTGGAAGCAGGTCGATGCCGACAACGAGAAGGACCTTCCTCAGTCTGCCATACAAGGCGTAGAACAGATATTGGCAAAAGCCACCTCCGAACAGAATGCAGCACAACAACTCCGCGCAGCGCTGATGAAGCGCCTGCTGGAAGAGGAGATCTCGCCCGACTCGGCTACCTCCTTTCTACAACGCATGGAGGAAAGCGTGGAACAAGAGACGCGACCTGCCGTGAAGGCGCTTTGGCACGCGGCACTCGGGCTGTGCATTGAGGATCAAGGTAGCAGCTGGGCTTGGAACTACAGCGAGCATGCTCTCGAGGCACAGCAGAAACGTGCCCGCAAGCACTTCGATGCCGCACTTACTGATCTTGACGCCTTGGCCCAAGCTCGTACAAAGGACTTCCTGCCCTTGTTCGATGAGGGAGAGGATAGTCAGTATTTCAATGACGACTTGCTCCACATCGTATGGCGCACATATGCCCAGACCTCACTGCTCAATCGCGAAGAGAAGACGGCATGGCTCGACAAATTGGCCACTTACTATGCCTCGCACAACGTGCCCAATGCTGCCCTGCTGCTCCGATTAGACCGTATAGATCTGCTCCACCCCAACACGCGCGTAAAGGGGAATATTGATGACAACGCTCTCTACCAAGAACTTACCACCCTGGCACGCGACAACGAATCACAAGCTGCCAACGTTGAGACTTACAAGCGCATCCTGCGACTGCACGATGCCTACGACCACGATGCTCCCTATGCGCAGCACAACACGCAACTGCTCTATGAGGCAGCGCAGCACGGAGTGAAATTGTACAAATGGGGCACGCAGGCCAACGAGTTGCGTCAGTTTCTCGCCGAAGTGACCGCTCCCGCGGCAAAGATGAGCGAGCTGGCTCAGACTTGTTATCCTGGAGCTGAAGCAGGGCTCACCCTGCGCATACGGCACGCCAAGACTGCCGTACTAAAGTTGACACCCCTTGCCACTGGCGACGTTGACTTCCACAACGAATCACGCGATGTCGACACCGACAAGTTGGTGGCCAAGCATAGCAAGGAGGCTACCACTTACGAGGTAAAGAATGAGCAGGCCAATGCGCCCGAATATGCTTGGACCGAACAATCGATGAAGTTCACACTGCCCTCACAGCCCGGCATTTATCAAGCTGCGCTTTACGCCGATGGCGAACGGGTGGACACGCGCATTGTGCGCATCAGCAGCGTGAGCGTGATGAAGTTTGCCTCGGCTCATGGTCACAATCGCCTCATCGTAGTGGACAGCCGTAGCGGACAGCCTCTGCCTGGAGCTACAATCGTAGCTTATACTAACGACAGAAACGGTCATCTGCGACAACTCAAGCGCTACACCTCCGACTCCGAAGGAGAGATGACAATCGTAGAGAGCAATCGAGGTTACAGCTACACAAGCTACTTAGCGCAGACCCCAACCGACCAAGCCTCAGAGCTTTTCAGACTCGACAACTTGCGCTATTATAAGGACAAGAAGGAAAAGGCCGCCACGTCTGTACAGCTATTCACCGACCGCGGCATTTACCGTCCCGGACAAAAGGTGGAATTCTCGGGAGTAGTGTTCACCCACCTGGCCGACGATTACCGTACCGAACAAGGACGGGCACTGAAAGTGGTCCTACGCGACGTTAATTATAAGAAGGTGGACTCACTCAGCGTACAGACCGACGAGTTTGGTGCATTCAGCGGTAGCTTCACGCTTCCCGCAGCCTGTCTGCCTGGACGATTCACGATAGAGGCCAAAGGGAAGAGCCTACGTGGAAGCAACGATTTTCGCGTAGAGGAGTACAAGCGCCCCACATTCACCGCCACCACAGAACCGCTCAAGGGAAGCTACAGTCTGGGCGACAACGTAGAGGTGGTGGGACAAGCCAAGACTTATAGCGGGGTGCCCGTGCCGCGTGCCGAGGTAAAGTATGAGGTGAAGCGCATATCGTGGTTCTTCCGCACCGACGACGACGACATTGAGCCACAGACTGGCTCTGTCGTGACCGACGAAGAGGGACGTTTCACCCTGCCCGTAAGTCTGACGCGTAGCTACGCCGACGAAGAGCCTGGCCGCTTCGATCGTTTCACCTATACCGTAAGCTACACCGTCACTGCTGAAAATGGTGAAACCTACGAGGGTTCCACTTCAATCGGTGTGGCTACACGTCCTGCATGGCTCGAGCTAAGCGTGCCCGAGAGTATCTGCCGTGGTGAGGGGAAGGAACTTCCCGCATTTCAGATTCGTCAGCTCAATGCTTCGGGACAGAATATAGCAGCCACAGGTCGATACGCTCTCATGCTCAACGGAGAAGAGAAGGCAAGCGGCACGTTTGAGACGGGCAAGGCTTTCAAGCCCGATATGCTTGCCTCGCTACCCTCGGGCAAATACACCCTTACCGCACAAGTGGAGGGCATTCCTGCCGATTCGGCTCAGATACTGATCTTCTCCGATACCGACACGCACACCCCCGACCGTAACGCCCCCTTCTTCTTCCATTCCGAAGCAAACGATGAGGGCACGAAGGTGACCGCTCTGGTGGGCTCTCCGCTCCACAACGCGATAGTCTACTACGACATCGTATGCGGCGACAGCATTATTGAGAGCCGACGCATCGACCTCAACGATCGGCTCGAACGCCTCTCGCTAAAATACAACGACGCTTACGGCGATGGTGCCACTGCATTCGTAGCCATGATGCGCGACGGACGACTCTACACCGAGCAGTTTAGCGTAAAGAAGCCCGAACCCGACAAGCGCTTACTGATGGAGTGGAGCAGTTTCCGCTCACGCCTTACGCCGGGACAGCAGGAGGAGTGGCGCGTCAAGATTACAAAGCCCGACGGATCGCCCGCCGATGCACAGCTCATGGCGTGTCTCTACGACGCTTCGCTCGATGCTTTCGTTAAGCACGACTGGGGACGCTTCAACGTGTTCTTCCAGCGCACACTGCCCAACGCTCTGTGGCAGACGAATCTCAGCACCTACCACTTCTCCATGACGGGGGTAGGAAAGTATCGTCGCTACGACCTGCCCTCGCTCATATTCTCCGATTGGGACAAGCAGCTCTTCAGCTATTATACGATCATCAATGACGACATCTGTTACGACATGGCGCCGATGGGCGCTGCGCCCGAACCAGGATCGGCTGTACCACATAGGGGCATGAGGCTCATGGCTTTGCGTGCCAACGCTATACCCGAAGAACGATTTGTGGAATTGTCGGCCATGAAGAAGAAATCTGCAACAGCCGATGCTGATAATGTTGCCTCACCCGAAGCACCCATTCAGAACGTCAAGGCGCGCACCAACTTTGCCGAGACGGCATTCTTCCGTCCCACCCTCCGCACCAATGCCGAGGGCGAAGTGAGCATTGCTTTCACCCTGCCCGAGAGCATGACGCAGTGGAACTTTGCCGCAATGGCCCACGACCGCGAAATGCGCCAGGGACGACTCGATACCACCATCGTGGCACAGAAAGACTTCATGGTGGAGACTGCCTTACCGCGTTTCCTGCGTCGAGGCGACGTGACGGACCTACCCGTGAAGGTGACCAATCTATCTCAAAAAACAATAAAGGCTACCCTTGAACTTTCTCTCGCTGATGCAGAAAAAGGCACGAATCGCTACAAGAGCCAGCAGGAAGTGACACTCCAGCCGGGCGAAACCAGCGTTTACACCTTCCCCTATCGCGCTACCGATGATGAGGGAGTGCTCGTCTGTCGCACCGTGGCACGCGGCACAGGTTTCTCTGACGGAGAGGAACATTATCTCCCTGTCTACAATACCGATGTGGAAGTGGTACGCACCATTCCCTTCAGTATGACGGAAAAGGGCAGCCTTACGCTCCGCACCGACACGCTTTTCAATGCGAAAGATGCACGTCATCGCGTGCTAAGCATTGAGGTTTCGTCCAATCCTACTTGGTATGCCGTGACAGCGCTTCCCTCGTTGGCTGGCACGCCAAGCGTTTACTGCTCCATCGATTGGGCCACTCGACTCTATGCCTTGACCATAGGCTACCACATTGCACAGCAGAATCCCGAAATTCGCAAGCTCGCCACCACCGATAAGGAACAACTCAATGCGCTCAGCCAGATTCATCTTGAGGGATTGACCGATGCTACACCCTGGCTTCGCGAAGCGCAGTCGCAGCAGCAACGTGCCGCATCGCTTTCCCAACTCTTCGATGAAGGCATCGCTGCAGCTCACATCCATACGGCGCTCGACAAGCTACGCTCACTCCAGACGGCCGACGGCAGCTTCAGCTGGTTCCCCGGCATGCAGGGCAATGCTTACGTGACCATCGATGTGGCGACACTGTTGGCACGGATGGAGAAACTTACGGACACAGACGAGGCGCATTCACTCCTCACCCGAGCTTACGACTTCTTGCAGCAATGGGCTGCCAAGGAGGTGGAAGAGATGAAGCGTGATGAGGAAAAACTGAAGCACCAACTCGTGCCCTCGGAGTATCAACTTCGCTACCTCTATCTGCGCACACTCATGGGCAGTCGTCCCGACGCAGATGCTTCCTTCTTGATCGATCGTGCTGCCACGATGCGCAAAGAGCTGACCATGTATGGTCGAGCCATCACAGCTATTGTCCTTGACGAAGCCGGCCGTAGGAACGAAGCCAAGGAAGGACTGAAGAGCTTGATAGAACATACCGTGACGAAGCCTCAGATGGGGCGCTACTTCGACACCTACCGTGCACTCTCAGCCTACGATTCTTATCGCATCCCCACGCAGTGTGCTGCCATTGAGGCTATGCGCCACTTCGGACAGGAGGATGTAGCAGACGAGATGCGCCTATGGCTCCTTCAAGCCAAGCGCACACAGATGTGGGAGTCGCAGCGTGCTTCGGCCGACGCAGTCTATGCTTTGCTCGCCGACACGGCGCAAGCCTCTGCCTCCGTTCAGTCGCTCAGCGACCATACACCACTCTACTACACACTCCAAAGGGGACAGCGCATCGTAGGCTTCAACGCTCGTTCGCAGACCAAGACTCCTACCACCGCGGGCTACTTCAAGCAGACTTATACAGACGCCGACGCTCTACAGAGCGATGCTGTAAAGTTTACCAAGCAGACCGACGGACTCTCATGGGGCAGCGTCTACGCCTCGTTCACGGCTCCCGCATCGGAGGTTAAGACGGAAGGAAAGGAAATCTTCATCGAGCGCAGCTATGAGGTGAAACGCAATGGAGAGTGGCAATCGCTTCACACCACTACCAATCCCATTACCGCTTTCGCAGCCCTCAAGAAGGGCGACCGTGTGCGCCAAGTGCTGACCATCCGAGCCGATCGTGATTTCGACTTCGTTGTGGTGCGTGCTGCTCGTCCTGCTTGCCTCGAGACAGCAGCCCCTCTATCTGGCTATAGTTGGAACGACGGCATGCCTGCCTATCGCGCCGTCCACGATGCTTCGACCGACTTCTTCATCGAGCATCTCTCGAAAGGCACACATTCCTTCACAGAAGAACTCTTCGTGGATCGCAGCGGCACCTTTGCCACGGGCATACTGGAAGCAGAGTGCGTCTATAGCCCAGAATTCCGCGGCACGGCAGCAGAAACCTCTATCACCGTAGCGCAGTAATAGTGAGATATACTGCATTGAAGCACAAATCCATGCATTTAATAAGAAGAAAATCATGCCCTACGACATTTAATGCCTATATTTGCATCCAAAAGATTCATACAACACATTCCAAAGATTCATACAACACATTCCAAAGATTCATACAACACATTCCAAAGATTCATACAACACATTCTAAAGATTCATACAACACCTAACATTATTCCCATTATGAAGAAGATGATGATCCTGGCGATGACCGCCATATTCGCTCTTAGCGTGAGCGCACAGTGCCCCCAGAGCAAGGGCGATTGCTGCAAGAAAGATAAGACAGAATGTTGCCAAGGCAAGAAGAAGGCCTGCAAGAAATGCAAGAAGCAGCGCAAGGCCGACAAAAAATGCTGCAAGCAGCAGGGCCAATGCCCTAAGCAATCCGAAAAGTGCGATAAGCAAGGCAAGTGCGACAAGCAGCAAGGAAAATGCGATAAGCAGAAGAAGTCGTGTTGCAAGCAAGGCGAAAAAAAATCTTGCTGCAAGTAACGCTTAACGGGCTTGCCCCTCAGCGCAATAACATTCTATGGGCTTTGTCATGGAACAGCCAGCGTGCTTTCCTTGGCAAAGCCCTTTTCGTATTCGTTACAGCTATCGCATTCTTTATCTTTTGTCCCATATTGCACAAAAACCTCTCTCGTCGTGCATATTCTCCGCCCATACGTTGCAAATCTGACACGAAATAGTTACCTTTGCCGCATAGTCTTATCATTTTCAAGCATATTCTAACAAACAATTTTCACATAACCCTAACTGAGAAAAACATGAAGCACAGATTACTCGGTTTGCTGATGATGCTCGTCATGCTCCCTATGGGCGCACTGGCGCAGACATTCGTCAACCTAACCCCCCGCCCCAAGACAATGATTGTGGGCTCGGGCTACCTAAATCTACCCAGCCAGTTCACAATCAACTGCAATAGCGTAGACCAAGACTGCGAGTCGGAAGCGCAACAGTTTGCCAATGCCTATGCCGCCGTGACAGGAGCACAGGTCAACGTGGCAACCAACGCCGCCGACGCACTCATCCAGCTCTCTATGCTCGACAACAAGTCGGGGCTCAAGCCTGAAGGCTACAACCTCATTGTGAAGACCACAGGTATTGAGATTAAGGCCAAGAGTGCGCTCGGATTCTTCTACGCATTCCAAACTCTGAAAAAGATTCTCCCCGCCAATGTAATGGCTGGTGTGAAAGACGCCAAGGTGACCGCCTACCCCGTGCCCGTGGTGACTATCACCGACGAACCACGATTTGACTACCGAGGATTCATGCTCGACGTGTCGCGTCACTTCTTCACCGTAAACGAAGTAAAACGCATGATCGACCTCATGGCCTACTACAAGCTCAACAAGTTCCACTGGCACTTGAGCGACGACCAAGGTTGGCGCGTAGAGATTAAGAAATATCCTAAGCTCACCACTATCGGTGCCACCGCTCCCAACTGCCGCTTCACCGATATGTACGAGCGCACACAGTACTGGATCAACAAGCCGTACGGCCCTTACTTCTACACACAAGACGAAGTGAAGGACGTAGTAGCCTACGCTGCTGCTCGCCACATCGACGTGATTCCCGAAATCGATATGCCGGGTCACTTCTGCGCCGCCATGGCTGCCTATCCAGAATATAGCTGTACACCTAATGGTTCCCACTCGGTGCGTACTGACGGAGGCATCTTCAATGATATTCTTAATGTTGCAAATCCCGAAGCCGTGCAGTTCGCCAAGGACGTATTGGGCGAACTTATCGACATTTTCCCCGGTGAATACATCAACATCGGTGGCGACGAATGCCCCACTACTGCTTGGGAGAACAACGCTCTCTGCCAAGCAGAATATAAGAAGTTAGGCCTTACAAGCTACCGCCAGCTTCAGAGTCACTTCATCAATGAGATGAACGAGTTCGTGGTTTCTAAGGGCCGCAAGCTTGCCGTATGGAACGAAGCCATCACCGCCTCTGGTGCCGACCTCGACATCATGAAGGCCACCAACGCTACCGTATATTGCTGGACTGGTGCCGATGCTGCCGTAGCGAAGGCTTCAGAACTGGGCATGCAGAGCATCTACACGCCTTGGGGGCCTTACTACATCAATCGTAAGCAAGGCACCAGCGAGCAGGATCCTCCCGGTGCTGGCGATGGTACGGACAATGTACAGAAGACCTACAACCAGGCTATCCCCTCGGGCACTACGCTCGGTGTACAGGGTACGTTCTGGACAGAACACGTGAGCGACCGCGACTACATGGAGTGGCTTGCACTCCCACGTCTGCTCGCTATCGCTGAACGCGGATGGAGCACTGAAGCCAACAAGGACTTCTCCGACTTCCAGAAGCGTATGACTGCCGACACTACGCTCCTGCAGTATGGCGATTATAAGTACTGCAACTACCTCATGCTCACCAATAGTCAGGGCGAAACAGACACGAAGGTATATCCTTTCGTCAACACCGCAGATAAGAAGTACTACTACCGCATCATCTCGGGTGGAACGGACAACGATCGCAAGGATCGCTGCATCGAGCTCCTCGCCACGGGTTCTTCGCTCATCACTACTTATAGCACCAAGGGCGCCGCAGCCGGTGTGCTTTGGACGAATGCTCAGGCTGCTGCTGGTGCCGACAATTACGACTACCAGTGGTGGAGCCTTGAGCAAGACCCGGCGAACCCTGGCAAATATGCCCTCGTATGTAAGGCACAGCCCAACGGATCAGTGAAAGCTACTCCGAGCAACACCTCTACAGGAGGTCGCTGGAGCTATGACAACTCTGCAAAGCACTACAACTTCGTGCTCGGTTCGGGTGCTTACGGCAAGAAGGGCAACAACTACTACTATTCGCTCGCCAGCGACCAAGTGAGCGGTCAGTATCTCAACTCTTCTATGCCTGGCCAGGGCCTTGCTGTCAACGTGTACAATCAGCCCACAAGCGGTGCCGGCGGACAGTGGGAGTTCTCTCCACTTGAAGACTATGGCGGAAGCGCCGTCACTCCCGTCACTTTCGACTATCTGAAGGAAGGCAAGACCTATACGCTGACCAATGCTGTAGAAGGATTCGAAGGCCTCACCCTCACCGACGACAACAAGGGCACTAACCTCAAGGCCAGCACCGACGCATTTGCCAATAATGCATGGACCGTAGAGTCGGCCACCACCAATGCTGATGGTTCACAATCGCTCAAGCTCCGCAATGCCGTAACGGGTCGTTACATCACCACGGTAGGCAGTTACGAGAATCAGCAGGGCTGTCCCGTATCAGTAGGCACTTCACAGGCTTCAGCCAACGTAACTTTGAGCTACGTAAAGCAGTACGATGACCTCCGCGTGAAGGTCTCCGATAAGAGCCTCTTCCCTCTGCCTTCGGGCAAGGTCAATGCAGGTACCACCATCAATGGTGCTTCTTACGATGCCGCTCGCGGTCAGGGTTCTGAATGGAAAGCAGAGCAGGTCAACGTAGTCACCTTCCAGTGTGCAGACGACCAAGGCAATACACTCGGCACATTCAAGCGCAGCATTCCCGTAACCGCCACAGAAATCACCTCCGACCTTTGTCCTACCTTCAAGAACCTTAAGGTAGAGACTATCGCCCCCGAAGGCGAAAATACTTACGCAGTGACCTATAAGCGCGAAGCATACGCCGTGACCTACCACTGCACCACTCCCGAAGGCGCTATCATTGCCGACGACGAAGTGGCAGTACCTGTAGGCGAGAACTACACGGTAGCTATCCCCACCCACGAATTCTTCACCTTCAAGAGTGCCGACAAGGACAACGGGACCACCCTTACTCCCGATGCCGACCTCACCATCAACGCCACCTACACTACCGATGCCTTCATCGGTGTGAAGAAGGAAGGCGAGGTGGTCACTAAGCTCGAAGGCGGCAAGCAATACTTGCTCTACGACGCCACCACCGCATCAGGCCGTAGCGGTTATCGTGCCATCTCGGGCGACAACATCAATCGTGAACTCTCTGCCGACAATGCCTCGCCCTACGCTGTATGGGAGTTGCAGGGCACCAACAATAAGTTTAAGGTGTACAATCCCTACTCTTCTTACTACGTTCCCTCACTCGTTCGCTCCACAGCCACTAAGGGCAAAAACACTGGCGACACCTTCACCTTCACGCTCAACGCTGATGGCGAGACCTTCAATGTGAAGGGTACGAATGGTCAGTACTGGGATGGCAATGAGAGCGGCGACCTCGTGGGCTGGAATCAAGGCACAGGTCACCCCATCCGCGTGAGCACATTCTTCGCACGTCCCATGTACGAAGTCGACGTCACTTATATCGACGAAGAGACTGGCAGAGCTCTTGCCGAGAAGGTGCTCCTGCTCGATGCAGGTTCTGCCTATACCCTCACCACTCCAGCATACGATGGCTACACGCTCAGCAAGATCACGGGCAACGAATCGTTTGACGGAACGGTTAAGAGCAACCTCTTCATCAACGTATACTACGCGCCCACAGCTTCGGGCATTACATCTGCCACCACCTCTGGAGCATCGGCTCCCAAGGCCATCTACGATCTGCAAGGTCGTCGTCTCCAAGGCATCTCTCAGCCCGGCATCTACATCATCGGAGGCAAGAAGGTGCTCGTAAAGTAAAGCATTCTTAGTCCTCTCCCCATAAGCATATCCTCACCCCGAGGATATGCTTTTTTATTTCATACAAGAAAACACTTCAGTAGCATTAAAGCATTTTGAGAGGCAGGAAGCCTAAGTTCTGAAACAGTGTAAAAAGGGAAGAGAATCGACGTGGGGAAATTGTCACTTCAAGAGATAATTCGTAATTTTGCAGCATGGAACAAAAGCTTCAGACTGCTAACAACCAATTTAGCGTGCTTGCCGAACGCCCCGTAGGCAAGCTTCTTATGCAATACGCCATCCCAGCCATCGTGGCTATGGCGGCATCGTCGGTCTACAACATCATCGATGGTATATTCATCGGTCAGGGTGTGGGTCCCGCTGCCATTATGGGCTTGGCGCTGACCAATCCACTTATGTCGCTCACTGCCGCCTTTGGTGCCATGGTGGGTGTAGGTGCCGCCACGCTAATGAGCGTGAAGCTCGGACAGAAGGACTATGGTACGGCGCAAAAGATTCTGGGCAACGTAGTGATCATGAACCTCACGATGGGTATCACCCTCGGTGTGATATTGCTCTGCTTCATCGACCCTATCTTGCGATTCTTCGGAGCAAGCGACGTGACGCTTCCCTACGCTCGCAGTTTCATGCAGATCATCCTCTCGGGCAACGTGGTGACCCACATGTATCTTGGCCTCAACGCCATGCTTCGCTCTACCAACCGCCCGCAGAAAGCCATGTATGCCACCTTTGGCACAGTGGTGCTCAACTGCGTGTTTGCCCCCCTATTCATCTTCGTCTTCGGATGGGGCATCCGCGGTGCAGCTCTTGCCACCATTTTGGCACAGCTTACGATGCTGATGTGGCAGATTAGGCTGTTTAAGAACAAGGCAGACTTGATCCACCTCTCCCGACAGTATATCAAGCTCGACCTTCACATCGTGCGTGAGTCGTTGCTCGTGGGCTTGCCGCAGTTTTTGATCAACCTCTGTGCTTGCCTCGTAGCAGCCATGATGACGCGCAGTCTCACTACGTATGGTGGCGACGTGGCAGTAGGTGCTTTCGGTATCTGCAACCGATTGATTCTCTTCATCATCATGGTGGTGATCGGTCTGAACCAAGGCATGCAGCCCATTGCGGGCTACAATTTCGGAGCACAGCACTACGACCGCGTGCTTGGTGTGCTCAACCGTGCCCTCATTGTGGGCACGTGCATCACGATGACGGGCTTCATCATCGGTGTATTCTTCCCCACCCCATTCGTATCAATCTTTGCGAAAGATTCTCCCGAACTCATCCACATGTCTGCCCACGCGCTGAGTTGCATGGTGATGATGTTCCCCATCGTGGGCATTCAGATCGTGTCTACCGCATTCTTCCAAAGCATTGGCTACGCACCGAAGAGTATCTTCCTCTCGCTCACGCGTCAGCTCATCTTCCTGCTTCCAGCCATCTTCATTCTGCCTCACGTCTTTGCCGACCCTCTCGAGGGCCTTTGGCATGCCGCTCCTACGGCCGATGGCCTTGCTTCTGTGCTCGCCATCACGCTGCTTGTGAAGCAGGTGCACAAATTCAAGAAGATGAAGCCCAACAATGCAGATTGACTCTTTCTGTCGCCAACACCATTCCTGGTAAAGGCCAATTTCTTCGTCTATAAACTTTAAACTTATCCACCGGCGCTCGCGCCCTAATACATCGCATACTTTGAAAAAGACTGAACCATTCATCATCAACATCGGTCGCTCGCTTGGTAGCGGCGGCCGCGCCATAGGCCATATTCTGGCCAAAGAATTCGACATTGCTTACTACGACCGCGAGATTCTCAACCTCGCTGCCAAGGAGAGCGGCTTCTGCCCTGAAGTGTTTGAGCGTAGCGACGAGAAGAATCGTTTCCTTCGCACACTGGGCAACATCATTCCCTTCTTTGGTGGTGGCTCTACGTACTACAACAATGAGCTGTCCAACGAGAATCTCTTCCGTCTTCAGAGCGAAGCCATACGCAAGGCTGCTGCCGACCATTCGTGCATATTCATCGGTCGCTGCGCCGACTACGTGTTGCGCGATTTCCCACGCTGCGTCAACGTGTTCATTGCCGCCGACATGCCCGACCGCATCGCATCGGTCATGAAGCGCAACGGATGCTCTGAAGAAGAGGCTCGCAACGTCATCGAACGCGGCGACAAGGAGCGTTCAGAGTTCTACAACTTCTACTCCTCTGGCACGTGGGGTGCTGCCTCCACCTACCATCTATGCATCAACTCCTCCGTGCTCGGCATAGAGCGCACAGCAGCATATATCAAGCAATTCATCATCGAAAAATTGGGACTCGAATCGCAGCAAGAGGATTAACTCTCTCTCACGCGCGATACGTCTTTCCCGAAGGAATTACACATTCTTACATATGTCACGCATCATTCATCTCACGCTGTTACTGCTACTGCTGCTTCCCTTAGGGCTTCACGCTCAGCAAGCACAAGTGACCAAGCGCAGCCAGACGCCACTACTCTTCCCTAAGTTTCAGACGGCTAAGGTGCGCCAGACCTTCGGCCGGTCTATAGAAGCGCAAGCCAACATTTTCCTGAAGGATGGGTCGCTTCTCTTCATGGATGGCGACAAAGTGAAACGTGCCTATACGAAGGGCATCATCGGTGTAGACTTCGGCGATACGGCTCGCTTCATGAAGGTGGACTCCGTCATGGCGCGCGTAGTGGCGCAGAAGGGCTACAACTTCTTGCTGCGCAAGACCACCGTAGACATGCCGCTCTATAAAGAGGAGACTTACGGCGGTCGCAACATGGACTACTTCGACATAGAGGATGCTGGCATCTTCCTCAATCTCGACTCGCAGAAGCGCGACGACGAGCAGGGAATCCCTCTAAAGGATACTTACTACTTCAGCATCCAGGGCGAAGTGATTCCCGCCAACGAGTCGTCGTTTAAGCACTTCGTGCGTCCCGACCGACAGGCCGACTTCAAGAAGTTGAAGGAAAACCGCTTCTGGAGTTGGCGCGACGAGAAATCGCTCAAAGAGTTATTGGACTTCTTGTAGAAGATGAGCAACAGAGAGGCTTGCTCCGGCTATCAGACTAACGAAGCTATTCATCTTCCCCAATTAGTTCTGTGGGCGACGCGTCCCGCGTCGGCTCTGCCACAAATCAAGAGAGAAACTCACAGAATCTTTTGAACTTACTTCTTGATTCATAGCAATGCCGACGCGGGACGCGTCGCCCACAGAACTAATGAATAGACTTTCTATTTCCACATACACATCCCCCATCATGAACCCTTGGATACTTGCCGCCCGTCCCAAGACGCTTGCGGCAGCTCTCATACCTGTCACTACGGCTACAGCGCTCGCATTCGCTGAAGGTCACGGACGATGGACGCCAGCTCTGCTATGCTGCCTCTTCGCAGCACTGATGCAGGTGGCAGCCAACTTTATCAACGACCTCTTCGACTTCACAAAAGGCACCGATCGTGAAGACCGGCTCGGCCCCGAACGTGCCTGTGCGCAGGGTTGGATCACGCCTCAAGCGATGAAGCGCGGCATCGTTGTGGTGCTCGTCTTGGCATGTGCCGTGGGCTGTTTCCTGCTGCCCTACGGTGGGTGGAGTCTCGTAGGCATCGGTGCAGCATGCGTAGTGTTTGCTTTCCTCTATACCACTCTCCTCTCCTACATGGGCTGTGGCGATCTCTTGGTATGGGCATTCTTCGGCTTTGTGCCCGTATGCGGCACTTATTTCGTACAGGCGGGCTGCATCACACCCTCCGCGTGGTGGCTCGCTGCAGCTACCGGACTCGTGACCGATACGCTCCTGGTGCTCAACAATTATCGCGACCGCGACCAAGATGCCGAGAGCGGAAAGCGCACACTCATCGTAGTGCTTGGCGAACGATTTGGCTCGCTCTTCTACCTGCTGCAGGGCGTACTGGCTTGTCTCTGCACAACGGTCCTCTGCCTTTATGCTCATCCTTGGGCAGCACTCTTGTCATGGCTTTATCTCGTGCCCCACTTCCTCACGTGGCGCAGCATGGTGCGCATTCACCGTGGCCGTGAGCTCAACCGAATCCTCGGACTTACCTCGCGCAACATGCTCATCTTTGCAATGCTCTTTATTCTCGGGTGCTTGCTTTAGCGGGGGAGTTTCCTCTAAATTTATAGACACCGAAACGCGTTGGCGGAATTGGTAAACGAGTTGACAAGTTAACAGATGAACAGGCAAGTTTGTTGAGCCAATCGTTCTCGTTTTTAACGAAACAAGTAGCTAAGACATTTTTGCTTGTTAACTTGTCAACTTGTTTACCCGTTAACCAAGAATTCCGTCAAAGGCTGCACCTAACTATGCCGACGCATGATGCACCGCACAGAACTTAAGGAGTGGGAGCAGAAATTCCGAAAGATAAGGATCTGATCTCTCGCGTACGCGCGCGCACTACAGGGAGTTTTCCCTTGCTATCCCTACATCTTGCACTCATCTACGCTGAAAGCATTGATATTCAGCGTATTATAGCAGTGCAGGCAGTTATCATTATCCCTCATTTTTGCCCCCGTCCTCGCTGCACTACCCGAAGGCCTTGATCTTAATCCAATTACCCCCTATGCTGTTTTAATTAGTCCCCCATGCTGTATTAATTAGTCCCCCAAAGCGTTTTTTCTGTTCCGACCTCTAATTATAGCGCCTCCAGTGTAGGCAAAAAGTAGGGAAAGTGCAGGCAAAGTGCAAGCAAAGTGTAGGCAAATGTATGCCCATCAATCTATTAAGCCATTGATTACCAACGGTTTTCAGTCGCCCAAGTGACAGATAATCACTAATCGTGCGCTAAACTTACTGAGTGCACGCGTGAAGAGATGAATATTACAAGTTCAAGTTTCGGATTTAGAATGGGCGGGCTGAATCTGAAACTTGAATGAATATTACAAGTCTGCCTACCTCGTTCTTCTTTCTTCTCCAACCTTGTAATCATTACAACGGGCTTCTCATTCTGCCACTACAAGCGTAAACATATGCTTATTCCATCCGTATTATTTACAACTATATCCGTCATATAGAACAACCTTAGCTATTCATTCACATTAAGGCTATTTAAATGGTTTAGAAGTATTACACCACGATAGCACTACACAAGTGCTATCGTGGAGTAGCAAAAAGCGTATTTTAGTCTAAATAAATATAAATTTACTCGTCGCGATACAGATATTCTTAATGACACGAATAGTCAATATTATTTTTTTATGTACCTTTGTGTTGAATTACGACACACTATAAAGAAGCGTTGGCGCAATTACACATGCGACGACAGCACTTGATAGGGTCGATTCGCAGGAGAGAGAGATACGGTGTGGCATGCTCACAGAGAGAGAGCAAGTTGCACCGCAAATATTCTTATACCTAACCGCAAGAGGCAGAAAGCAGGGCTACAATAGCAGTGACCATGCTGCGCGAGACATAAGAAAATGCTCCGAGCATAAGCCAAGAAGCCTCTAAGCAAACAAAGAATAATCAACAAATAAATACACTATAATGAAAAAGACAATCTTTTCAGTAGCACTGGCTGCCGTATTGGCAGCAGGTTGCTCATCGGACGACCCCGTCATCAATGGCGGCAACAAGGGTGGCGGCGTAGGAGATGGCTACATCTCGCTGAGCATCAAGGCACCTACTTCTTCTGCCCCCGCATCATCAAGCATGCGCAGCGCATCAAGAGCTGAGACCAACAATAATGACAACTTTAAGCAGGGCACAGCAGCCGAATACAAGATTCACGACGTAACCGTGCTTATCTTCGACGACAGCAACAACCTCGAACGCATCTATTCTACCGAAAACAATACCCTCCCCGCAGTAGATAGCTGGACGAGCCTGACGGGCGACAACCAAAACGTGGAAACCACCGCTAAGACCGACGCCATGAAGGTGACAACGGGCGATAAGCACGTGATCGTGATAATGAACAACAATGGCAAGTTCAACTTCAGTGGCATACGTACACTGAGCGACTACCAGAACATGTCGTTCTCTATCAACAATAGCAGAGAAGACCTGGCAAGCAACAAATACAACAAGATAGACCGCTTCACCATGGACGGTACCACGGATGGCTGCTTCTTCATGACCACAGCACCTATCGTGAAGGGTTCGACCATCGAGCGTTATGCCACGGTTACAGCTCAAAACACGATTGAAAAAGCCAAAGCTACCCCTGCTAAGGTCTACGTGGAGCGTGCCGTAGGCAAGGTGGAAGCTGGCATTAAGCCCAATGCTGCTGGTTGGACAAATGGTACTTACACCGTGCCTACAGGTTCGGGCAACGCTGGTGCAAAGATCACCATCCTGAAGTGGACACTCAACATCACCAACAACGCTGCCTACGTGAGCCGACAAGTGGACGACAAGTGGCTGAACACGACGACCTATCCCGTAGAGCAGTTTGTAGGCGGCGTAGAGCCAAAGCGCATCTATTGGGCACAGGATCCTAACTACAAGACTACGAGCACTTCCCAGCTCTACATCTTCACGCCCGGCAACGAGAGCGCAAATGTCACTACCGACCTCGACGCTTCCGAGTATTGCCTCGAAAACACCTTCGACATCGCACATCAGACGCAGGATCAGACCACTCGCGTAGTGTTCAAAGCCAAGTATGTGCCCGCCGGCTTCACTGATGGAGAAGACTGGTACACCATCGGTTCGACTACGACTCCGCTTCACGCCTCACAGGCAGAAACGCTCATCAACAATAAGATCAGAGAAATCAACCACAACGAAGGCAGCAGCATTCCTAACATTAATATGAACGACCTGTATGCTACAGTTGACAATAAGTTGACGACCAACTCCTTCCAGAGTTCCGTTACCCAGGAGCAAGTGAACAAGGTAAACGAGGCTATCGGTAGCATCAAGGTGTACAAAGGTGGCATCTGCTACTACTGGGCTCGCGTGCGCCACTTCAACGATTTCTCTGAATCATGGAATGGCACCAACCATACCAGCTACACTGAGGCTTACGACCTCGGCCGCTATGGCATCGTGCGCAATAACTGGTATCGCGTAAACATCAACACCGTAAAGAACCCTGGCGAACCTACCATCGACGTGCCGACCAACCGCATCGATGATGAAAACAACTACTACATCGACTGCGACATCAATATCCTCTCATGGGCTTATCGCTCACAGGATATCGACCTCTAATGGCTGATAATCAGTTCTAATACTTTGACGGAAGAGAGAGTACGACCGCGCCACCACCCACGAGCGGAAGCGCAGTCGTGCCCCCTTCCGCCTTTTTTACATTATAAGAAAGCTCATAGAGCTCCCACTTTATCTCAACCCATGCAACGACTCGCATACTTACTGCTTCTCCTATTCCAACTCTGCTTGGCAGAGGGGGCGCTCACGGCGTGCCAGTCGGGAAGCGACGAGCCGGAAGGACAGACCGACTTCGACCAGAAGCCTACGCTCCAGCTGCATGGCACTTACTTCACCCTCACACTCACCGCTGCACAGCCCTCTGCCACGGCTTCACGAAGTCCTCTGGGAGGAGAAGATGGCGACGGACGTGATTGGGGCTACGAGCGCGAGCGCAAAGTGACCGACGCTACGCTGCTCTTCTATCAAGACCAGAACGGAATCAACGGAGACGAGAATACACCCATTACTTATGCGCTCTATGCCACAAGTTTTACAAACGTGACAGACGATAGCGGCATTACGCAGTACACCACAGGATTGCTCCATGCCGACGAGCCCTTCCTGACGGGCCACTACCACGTGATCGTACTTGCCAACATGGGCAACCAGCAGAGCCTTAAGGGACATACGCTCGGCGAGGTGCGCAACATGCTCTGCACCCGCCTTTACGACCAAACGGGAAATGATCCCACCACAGCGACCCACTTTGCCATGACCTCAACGAAGGACGCCGACGTGACCATTGAGGGCGAAGGCGGAGCAGACAATCCCATCCACGTGGGGCCCGTCAACATCGGCCGATTGGCAGCTCGTATAGACTTCTCTACGGGCGATGCTTCAGCGCAAGGCGGCACCCTTGTGCCCAAAATCACACTCACACCCGAAGGCGCCACTCAGAGCGTCACACTTACCAACACTTACCGATACACCATATATCAATCGACCGACAATAAAGCTACTTCCGATTGCTTCTACCTCTGCTCGGTGACGCCCTTCAATCTCCAGGCTTCGGGCGTACAGCTCATCCGCCGTGTGAGCCAAGCCACGGATGGCACACAGACCATCCAGTATCTCGGCACGGAGACAACCGATGCGCAAGGCATGGCGACCAACTTCGTGCTCGACCCCTGGACAAGCCTGAAGGGACAAACGGCGGTAGAGGGATTAGCCTATACCTATCCTTACGGCCAAATGGAGAGCCTCAGCGATGCAGAGGCTTGGCCCCTGCGGGAGCCCGACCCGCTCAACACAGACGGACGTACGGCATTCAGCATCCTGACTTACGCACAGGAGAACACGCTCTCGCTGCAGAGCAACAAGGAACGTTTTGCCACGGGCATCATGATGCGCGGCTATTATGGCAAACATCAGGCGGATGGCAGCTATACTTACAGCGAGAAGACTTACTACTACTTCATACGTCACGCTGACCCCAACCACACCAGCGCCGACAACGTGCCCATGAAATATGGCATCGTGCGCAACAACATCTACCGCATCCGCATCAATCGAGTCACTGCCTTAGGTATCGTCATGCTCGAGGTGAGAGACTGGACGCCGATCCGCGTGCCGGAGATAGAAATGTGAGACAGAGTTCTTGTGGGAAAAGTATTAAGTATAAAGTATTAAGTATAAAGTATTAAGTATTACATTCTTGCAAGTTCACAGCCAGTACCGGGGGCGACGCGTCCCGCGTCGGCATCAAGAGCAAGAACAAACAAGAAACCTATTCCCCAGTTCCGTGGGCGACGCGTCCCGCGTCGGCATCCGCCCTACAAAGCATACTTGCAACCTCACCATGCCAACCGCCAACTGCTACCAATAAGAATCACCCCACACTATGCACATCCTACGCTCTCTACATACAATAGCACTACTCATAGCCACAGGAGCCATTCTCTCCTCCTGTGCTTCAGACGATCCCAGCCCAAACGGACGCCACCAAGCGCCCATCACCGTCAAACTCACCCTCGCCACCACGCCGATGGCAAGCCAGAGCCGAGCAGTCTGGACCGATCCCAACGCTGCGGATGGAGAGATGATGCACACGGCCTACGTGGTAATGGCTGACGAGAGCGGAAGGGTGACCAACATCATCGCCGTGAAGCCCAGTGATGAGTCGGAACGCGAAGTAATCAAGTATATCACCACCGAGAGTGGCACTTATACCTTCTACAACTTCGGCAACATAGCCGCCAACACTTCACAGATCGCTGGAAGCGATGCCTCAGAGCTGAGTAGCCTCAGCATTCAAGGACTGAACTTCCGCGTAGGAAGCCAAGCACCTGCCAGTGCCGCTGCAAGCGCCACGACGACGTGTGCCTTCAACAACTTCGATCTATCAGTTCACCCCGAGGGGATCCCTATGACCAACATCGAGAGCCACGAACTGAGCAACGACGAGACCGTGGAACTTCAGCTTTACCGTCAACTATCGAAGTTGCGCTTTCTCTTCACCAATCAAACGGCAAGCAAGGTGCGCGTGGAGAAAGTCACGGTGGGAAATATCACCGCCAACGGCACGTCCATCTACCTCTTTCCACCCAAGGACGACAACAACGGCGTGTGCATCTCATGGCCCAATGCGGCGCAAAGAGCCACACAGACGTTCACTTATTTCGACCAAGCTGATGCTCCATTAGAACTCTCTGAGGGGCAAGCCAACGTAGCTTTACCCGACCAATACATCAACGAGAGCCAAACGGATCACGCCACGGGCCGATTCCCGATCAACATCACGCTGAAGCGTCTCTCGGGCACAGAGTGGCAAGCCGACGAGCGCCACGCCTTGATCACCCTAAGCGATGCACCGCGCAATGCGCTCGTGATGGTGCCCATCACGCTGACCGACTTCCTGTTCGACCTCGAGGCATTCTTCTATCCGCCCATCGGGGGCTACCCGCCCTACAGCATGGTGAAACACAACGATGAGTACTATGCCACCTTCAAGGGCGCAGGCGACTTCCAACTCATTCCTCACATCTATCGCTATGCCGATCGCGACAACCCAGAAGAATGGTTCACGCTCAACAATACGGCTCGCGTAGAGAGCTACACCATGCAGGTGAACGACCCCTCGAGCATCTTCTCTACCCGTCCGCACGTCGATCAGACCACGGGCGAGATCCTCGGTACGCTCAGCGGAAACACGGGACGAGCCAGCGTGCACATCACGGCTTACCTCAAGGTGAATGAAAGTCAGACGCAAGTGTACAACCGCACCGTTTTCTTTATTGCTGAGACCAACGATTAATTAAGAGAATGCAAAAACGCATTCTTTATAGCTGAAACCAATGACTGAAAAAGGTAACCACGCAATGAAGCACCTTTTATCATATCTATATATATGCCTCTTCATAGCCGTCCTCTCACCGATGACGGCTCTTAGCGTTTATGGACAAAAAGCTGCCACGACAGAGACCACGCAGACGGGCTACGTGCAATTCTCAGGCATGGGCCGTACCGTTCTCTACGTAAACGATGCACGAACGCCCGTAGCCGGCACTCCCAACGAGACAACACCCAGCGATGCCACCTACAAATGGACGCTTTCATTCACTCTAAAGGGCACGATGGGAACAAACGTGCAACTGAAGAATGGCGATGGTCGTTGGCTCGTATTCTCCAACAATACTTTCGCTACCACCACCGATGCCTCGCAAGCAACGAGTTTCAGTTGGACGAGCAACACCTACTATACACAAGAGGGGCTCGACCGCCATCAACTTGAGATTCCCGGGCTGAGTGGTTATGCCGTGGGCGTGACAAGCAGCGGGCTCACCGTGGTGAAGAAGAACTCACGCTATGCCGTAGTGCTCATCACCGACAATGTGGTAGGCCCCACTCTGCCCACGATGAGCAGCATCAACTTCAAGTATTATTACAACATCGGCACGCAGTGGGGCGACGACGCTGTAGGTAAAGACTGGCTCTACACATCGGGCACAGAGTCGACCAGCGTACGCGTGGGCGACGCCAGCAATAAGAATAAAGACGCCTACAAGTGGAGCATCACGGAGGCTAACGATATGGGCGATGTGGTATTCAAGACTAAGGATGGATGGTACATCACACAGGCCTCGGCCAACGATCCCTATACGCGTACCTCCAGTCGCAACGACGCAGCCGTTTTCCGCCTCGTAGAGGCTATCGACCAAGGTCAGGTGAGCTGGTACAATCAACAAGGCAAACAGACCAATATCAACGGTCAGTATTGGTACGACTTCTGGCAACTGCGCAACGTGGGCAACAACGCCTACTTCTTCGAAGGCAACCAGCAACAGATGGGCGGACTCAAGAGCAACCTTGGCACCAATTATTCATCGACCATCGGTAAGGGCTTAGGCAACTATTGCTATGCCTTCAACCGCTTACGCTTTGAAGCAACAGGAGATGCTGAGCAGGTGCCCCACTTCATGCAGTTTACGGGTGAAGGACGCGCCGTGCTGAGCACTACCGACGACGGACAGGAACTCACCGCTCGCACGCTCGAAGCAGGCGCCACAATGGACGACGCCTATGCATGGTATCCCGACGCTAACACCAACAATCATACTATCCGCCTACAAAATGCCGACAAGCGCTGGCTCGCCTACCACGATGGGAAATTCTCATTTACTACCAATGCCTCCGACGCTACCGCATTCGGGTGGACGCAAAACACTTACTACGAGGCAGAAGGCATCGTGCGCTATCAGATGCTTCTCCCCGGACAGGAGGAATATGCGCTGGGCGTACGCAATGGCACGTTCTCTATCGTAAAAGCCAACTCTCGCTATGCAGTAATGCTCATCACCGAAGACATTGTTGGAGCCGACCTACCCGAGATGAGCACCGACAAGCGTTCTCACCTTTACAACATCGGCACCACCTGGGGCAACAACAACTATGGCAAAGACTGGCTCTACACTCGCAGCAATAGCACTGCCCACCTGCAAGTGGCTGTGACCGAAAACAAGTCAGACCTTAGCGGTGATGCCTACAAGTGGAAGATGATCGAGGCCAACGAATGGGGCGACGTTTACTTGGTGACACAGGATGGGTGGTTCCTTACACAGAAGAGCGCGACAGACGGATACTCTCGCACCGACCTTAAGCGCGAAGCTACCATATTCCGCCTCACCGAAGCCGTTGATCAAGGTAAAGTGGCACTCAATACGAAGGAATCGTGGGCCGATTTCTGGCAATTAAAGAATACGGCAAATGGCACGTTCTTCTTCGAAGGAAGCAACAACCAGATGGGCGGTACGAGCAATGCCCTGGCCACCTCTGGATTCAACGAAGGCTTAGGAAAGTATTGCTATTCGTTCAACCGCGTGAAGTTTGCCGATACAGGCGAGACCACTTCGTTCGAGAACTACCTGCAGTTCTCTGGTATGGGACGCCACATTCTCTACGAGCAAAGCGGCAAAGTCATGGCACGCGAACTGCAAAAAGACGTCACCCAGCTTCCCGCCGACTCCTGCCTATGGATTTTCGACACCTCATCAGCCGATGGCGTCTACCTGCGCAATGGCCTTAACCACTTCCTACGCATAGAAAAGGGCGACAAGGGCTATACATTCTCCGCCGTTGCCGACATGGCACAAGCCACCCTGCTCACCACAAGTCACGACACCTACTACAACGCGGAGGGCATCAACCGCTACAACGTGCTGCTCGCTTCAGACAATACCTTGGCACTCGGTATCGACAATAATGGTGTACTTACGATGGTGCCTGCAGGTTCACGCTACGCTGTGATCCGCATGTCGGACAATGTGAAAGGTGCCGAGGCTATCACGCTGAGCAACTCCGAGGTGCAGAAGGTCTACAACCTTGCTTGGCTTTACGAAGACAGTAGCACTTCGTTTTCGAAGAACTACGTCTACGCCAATGCTCCCTCTGCCTTCACCAGTACTGCCAACTCGCTACAAGCCAACTCGCTACGTTATCAGTGGACGCTCGAAGCAACGAGCGACGGCTCGGGCGACTTCTACCTGAAGAGCATGTCGGGCTATTATGCCGCACAGACGAGCACCGCCGCTTCGCTCTCGCTCACCGACAAGGAGAGTTCTGCCGCACGCTTCCGTCTGGTCGAGGCCGACGATAAAGCAGCTAAGTATGCAGACCATTGGCAGATGAAGAACGTGGACAATGGGCAGTTTATCTTCGTAGGATGGAGCAACGCCTATGGCGGTACAAGCAATGGCATCAATATCATTTACGATGGCGTGACGAAGGGTAATTACAATTACTCCAACAACCGCATGATCTTCATCCCCATTGAGGCTAAGCTCCGTGGCTACATACTCTTCTCTGGTCTTGGACCATTTCCGCTATGCGATGGCAATGACCACGGCCGTCCCTTCGTACACCACGGCGTAAAGGATATTAATTATAAAGGCCATAAGTGGGTACTCGTGAGCCATAAGGCACAAGAGGGAAATAGCACCGTCTATCAGCTGAAGAGCGACCAAGACAATTATATAGGTTGGGACGCTAAGCGCAATTTCTTTACCACTGCCGACCCTGCAGAGGCTTATCCCTTCCGCCTGCGTTATAGCACCTATCAGAACAATGAGTGCTTGCGCTACGAGCTTTGCTCTGCCGAGGGAAAAGCCCTCAGTTCCAACTGGGCGCCCACCAAGAATATGTCGGACGAACTCTTTTGGGGCAATACAGGCACGCGCTACAGCGTATTGCGATTTGCCGACTTCATCAGCGGACCGACCCTGCCCGAGGCTAATGCGCGAGGCAAAGACCTCGCCGTCTACACCATCAACACTTCATCCGAAGATTTCTCCCACCGCATGCTTTGCGACAGCATCAGCGCCAACTTACTGAGCAGCGAACTTATTCCCGACGAGGACTATACCTCACAAGGAGATCGCGGTCAACTCAGCGACTACGTACGCTACTGCTGGGTGGCTACTCCCACGCTGACCAATGGCAAGCAAGTGGGCGACTGCATCGTGCGCTCCTTCCGTGGCAACTATTTGAGCTACGACGCCACAAAAAGCCGTTTCTACGTGACCACAGATGCTTCAAAGGCTGCTATCATCCGTTTGATTGAAAACGACTTCCAGACCGACTCATGGCAGCTCCAATACATCGGCACCACAGCGACAGACGGGACTTTCACCCCCTTCACCTCTCAGACCAACATCTTCCAGTACAAGCCCAATACGGGTACAAGCACCACCAACGGCAATTACTTCACGCTCGGATCGCCCTCCAGCCAATACAACTATCTGCGTGTAGATACGGTCGACGTATACCCAGGCTTCAGCAACGAACAGGGCGGAACGTTGCGCAGCATGGTCTTCTATCACGTGACGGGTAGTCCAGCTTTGCGCAAAGTGCCTTCAAGCGACGTTGTCGATGCCAATGGCACCAACAACACCGTGGCTTCCGTCACTTGGAAACTCATAGGCAATCGCGACGACTTCGTAGTGCGCCAGTACGACAACTCATACATCGCCTACGATGCCGCTACAAAGCGCTTTTTCACCACCACCGACAAGGCTCAAGCCATGCGCTTCCGTATGATGCAAAATACGCTGAAGACGGGCGACATCATCACCTGGTGCTTCTGTCCGCTCGGTGCTGATGGTCTGCTGCCCGATGCTCCACAGTGTATTCAGCGCAACGATGATGGTTCGCTTTCACTCGTCGACTATCAGGGCAACTATACGAAGGCGGAGACTGGCATCTACGTCACCCCACGCACTTCGCCTTACTTCTCATCTTCCGAAAAGGCATATTATCAATACCTTTACTTCCCCGCCACGGGCACTTCTCCCAAACTTTACCTCACGGGAAGCGACAATGGCGATCTGCGTGCCTATGCTGCCCAGAAAGCCATCAACCAGGTGAAGCCCTCACAGGGCAAGGTAGAGTTTCTCAACAATCAGCTATGGGCCTTCGTTGGCCCCCACGACGACTTCGTCATCATGAGCCGCGACAGCACCTACCTGGCCTACAATGCTGCTGGTGCCGCTACGGAATACGACGTCGAAGAGCGCTCCGACTGCTTCGTTCCCGTCACCGACTACGAATCGGCAGCCCACTTCCTCGTACACAGTGATGAGGACAATCCTCTCAAGGGCGACTACTCCGTGCAGTACATCCGCGGCGAGACCGTAACGGGGCAGGAGGGCAAGTTTCTCCAGATGCTCCATGCCGACGCCGTCAGTGCCAATCCCACTACGGGACAATCGGCACGCGATGCATATTGGTACTTAGGACTGCAGGAGAGCAATGCCCCCGCCCTCATTCCCGAAGACTGGACCGTGAGCGATGCTGAGGATTATAAAGACTACCGCATCATCCACAAGCGTCCCTGGTTTGTACGCGAAGCGCAAGATCTGCCCTCAGAGGTTTCTATGACGGGATTTGTGGATAAAGACAACACGCCCGGCTTCACCCAAAACGAGTACACCGGCGACCTCATTCAGCAGACCAACGTATTCACCACCCACTTCTACGTGAAGGACGGCACGCAGCGCTACTTCTATCTACCCTCCATGTCGCGCTTCGCCGATGTCAACACGGGCAGTGTGATCGACGTCTCAGCCAGTACCATTCGTGCCTACCAGCGATTCTACAATTACGAGACGGAGGGTCCGCTCGACTCTCACCGCGTAATCTTGAAGCGTAAGAGCCGTCGCGAGTATGCCAATGGCACGGTGATGGGATCGCTCCTCAACCTCAATCGTTACTATGGTGCCTTCGTGGGCGAAGAGGTTACCTTCCAAATGCCCGTACTCACCCCCGACCATTATCGCTACACTATGGGACTCGATGCTTCGGCATACACTGACTTCGTAGACTACTTTGGCGACAACGCCCTCGTCTACGAAGACACGCTTCGTACCACTCAGGGTGTGGCGCTTCCCGAACTGCAGAACATGGTGGAGCCTACCCTATCGGGGCGTTATCTCTACGTCGTACACAATGCTCGCGAGATGGCCGATTCCCTGGCACGCTGCTATGATGGTTCCGACCAATGGATCGAGACTCACGAAATCACGTTCCCCAAGAAGAAGGTCAACTTCAAGAACTGCACTGTGCCCCTCAACATGCAGCTACAGAACTATTGGATCTACGATTCCAACCTGCGCGATGCTACTCCCGAGGAGAAGAATCGCTCTCTGGTCAACCTCACAAACTATAAGTACTTGAAGTTTGAAGTAGAGGGCAACGCGGGTATCCAAGTATACTATCCTTCGGGCGTCACCGCCGACGACCAACTTCCCATCGATGGTGCGAGCCATCAGAACGCCGACCTCTCCACCTGTCGTTTCATCCGCTTCCTTTACCCCAAGGCCAAGGCTGACGGCACGGTCGACCGCACCACCAAGTCGCTTGCCCTGCCCGACGAAATAGGCTTTGCATGGGGCGATAGCGCCGTGATCAAGATCTACGCTTACAGTCCCGACTCGAAGAAGAGCTACAACCTGGCTCGATTCGTTCTCCACTTTGCCGACGATACCGAACCTCTGCCCTACACCGAAGTGTTGGGCTATGCCACAAGCACCTCAGGCACTCCTCTGAGCGGAGCGAGCAAGTACCTCTCACCTCGATCGCCACAGGCGCTGGCAGAGGAATATGGTGGAGCGCGTGCCACCATCGACTTCAATGCCGAAAGGTTTAAACCCTTCCTCACTCCGCCCTTCGGCGTGAGCACCACCAACAAGCGCTACAATCGCGTCTCTACAGGGAGCAACCAACCGCTTGCCTCGTCCACCACGTTGGACTACTCTTATGGTGTGCCTCTCCTTTACGAACATACCAGCTACGACTTCCAGCCTTACATCTACAATAATGCCAACAGCATGAGTGAGAACACCTGGGGCTCGTACACCATCTGTCGGCAGTTTAAGGTGAACTGGATCAGTTCGTCGAAGAATATGTACCACCCCGTGCGCACGCTCTACAAGCAAGCCTACACGGACAAAGACTACGACGACACTGATGCTGCCTTCATGTACATCGATGCCTCAGAGCTTCCCGGTAAGTTCTGCTCACTCGAGTACAATGGTAGCCTCTGCAAGGGCTCACGCCTCTACTTCTCGGCATGGCTCTCAAGCCCTGATGCCCTGTGGCGTAACGTCAGCACCAAGACAGGAGGCGATGCCCCAGGCAATGTCATTCTGACGGTGAAGGGCATCCAAGTCGATCCGCTCACGCAGAAGGCCATCAAGGAAGTAGTGCTCTACAACTACTGTCCGGGGCCCATCTTCGAAGTAGCCCGCAATGCCGACGGCACCACCCTAAGCCGTGGCGAAAACGAAGAGGGCGTATGGCAACAAGTATACTTTAGCTTTATCAACAACCACGACGAGGATTTCCAACGCTACGAACTTACGCTCGACAACGCTTGTACCAACTCCAATGGTGGCGACATCATGATAGACGAAGTACAGATGTTTGCCATGAAGCCCACCGTTAAGATGGAGCGCACCACGCCCGTCTGCGGTCAGCACGTCACGTTGGCCAAACTCACGTGCGACTACAGCTCGATGCTCAGTTCCTTGGGTCTTAAGGAAAACGAGACTCCCTCCGAGGGAATGCCCCGCATGTGGTATTGCGTGCTCGACAAGGAGGCTTATGAAAAGGAGCTTCAAGGCATTACGCGCCCCACACAGGCTGATGTGCAGCGTGCCTTCGATGCAGCCCTTGTGGGCGACCCTCAGAGCAACGATGATGAACTTAAGGCATTCCGCAGCGTATCCTTCTCTACACGCTACACCGACATTCCCCAATTCTCTTATCGTGAAGCCCTGAGCGACAAGGTAAAAGGCGCCATTATCCGCCGTGAGACCGATTCTAAGGGCGAGCGCCACATGATCATCTCCGACAAGGTGAGCGCCAGCAAGATGAAGGGTAATCACAAGTACTACCTCGTCTTCGTACCCCGCTACGGCGACAGTCCCATCACGGAGGAGAATGCCGTTGCAGAGTTCCAGGTAGGCGACTCCTGCTGCATCCGTTCAGAGTTTGAGACCGCTGCCAGCGCCTCCTTTATCGACGAGGCAGCCGACAGTCTCTCCGCTGGCAACCTCATCACCGTCTGTGCCAACCAGAGCGTCAACATCACTGCCAAGCTCAATGGTATCAACCAGGACGGAACGCTCGCCACCATCCAGCCCATGTACGACTGGTGGCTCGACTACGTTGCGTGCGACTTCACCCACGTCTATATCACTACCGATGGCACCATCCAGGAGTACGCCAATGCGCAAGCCCACCAGCAAGGCGAAGTTTCGCTCCGCGAGGCGCTCATCAACTTCCGCCACTACTATCCCACCGCCACCTCGCTCTCTGACGTCACGCCCCACACCATCGATCCCGCTTACGTGCTGACGAGCGGACAGATAGCGGGCCTCAAGACGCTCGTGCAGCCCACTCCAGAGGAAGTAGACGATCAAGGCAATATCACCTCGCCCGGCCACATGGCTCCCCTCCACCTCTACGCCACTTCGCTCAACCTCACCATGCCCGAACCCGAGGGCGACCCTGCTGATGCGCCCAAGAATGTCATCACGCTTTTGCCCATCGAGGTCAACGTGGCCGACACCGTAGTCTACTGTTTCGACCCACAGCAGCTCCGCATTGCCGTGACGGGCATTGCGCCCAAGATGAACGTTGGCTTCCGTCCTCTCGAGAGCGTCTATCCGCAGTACATGGACGATGCCACGCTGCGTATTGGCAAAGATTTCCTGCCTCGTGTCTCGGCAAGCAGTTTCATCACTCCTCCCGATGAGATGCTACGCATTCCCCTGCGCAACATCACGGTGGTCAGCACCGAGACCGCCATTGGCCTCAAGAAGATCGACCGAGAAGGCATGAAGTACGCTCCCGTCTACCTCGTCGGCACCAACGATGCCTCCATGCGCGTATACGATGAGACAGCAGGCGTGGCCGACTTCCGTCAGGTGGGTCGAGTCTATGCCCTTAGCGCTCCGCGCAGCAACAGCTCAGGCATAGAATCCTATGCCGACCTCTTCTTCTTCTCCGACTTCCAGCCACGCGAGGGCTATTATTATACGCTTCGCTTCGGCTACGTAGAGGAGTTCCCCGCCGACCATGAACAGACTGAAGCCGAGAGCACCGTCTGTGATGGTTCGCTTGTGTTCGATCTCTGCATCGTGCCACGCTACCAAGTGTGGACGGGCAACGCTGGCACCACCGATTGGACTGACGACAACAACTGGGCCCGTGCCGACCACGCCGACCTGCTCCAAAGCGCCACAGCATCGAGCTACTTAAGCAATGCCGACAATGGCACCGCTCACGGCTACGTGCCGATGTACTTCACCAACGTCGTCGTCAGCAGCAAGGCCAAGCAGTGGCCCCGTCTCTATGCCATCGACGATAATGGCGAGACCGACCGCATCATGCAGTTCAACTCTGCCAATGCTCCCAATCCTCGCACCGCCACCAAGGATATAGAGTACGACCTCGTAGTCGACGGCAAACTCTCTCAGCAAGTGGGCACCGCCACTTACTACGTCTGTCGTCCGTTCCACACCTACACCTGTAGCGACATCGTCCTGCAGCAAGGCACAGAGATTGTCCACTCCGAGCGTCTGCTCTCTTACGACAAGGCATGGATGGAATACGGCATTCGCGCTGGCCGATGGTACACCCTCGGTTCGCCCTTCCAGCGCATGTATGCAGGCGATTGGTATGCCCCCACCCTCGGTGGCCGCCAGCAGTCGCCCTACTTCCAGAGCGTCACCTTCCAGCCTGCTCTGCACGACCGCTTCTCGCCCGCTGTCTACCAGCGCGGATGGGACAAGGCCACTGCCTCTGTCTATTACCTGCAGAACGGCACAGGCACCACCACGCTCAGCGCCGACGTGGCAATCAAGGCCGACTGGAGTGCCGTCTACAACGACGTGACCGAGCGCTACGATCAGGGAGGCTTCTCGCTCAAGGTCAATCCGCAGGGCAAGGCGGGTCGGAAATTCACCAACCTCCTGTTCCGTCTGCCTAAGGAAGACGAGACCTATAGTTACTATAAGCATGAGGGCACGGGCACCTACGACCAACACACCGTGACGGTGGCTCGCGCCGATGCCCAAGGCACCGTGCAAGGTCCCAACCTCACAGCTCGCCTCAACACCGACCTCATCACTTCCGCCACTCCCACCCTGACGCAGACACTCACCAATCATGCCGCGGGCAATCGCTACTTCCTCGTGAGCAACCCCTTCACCTGCGGTCTCGACATGCGTGAGTTCTTCCGAACGAATGGCACCGACGTCATTCAGCCCGAATATTGGCTACTCACCGAACAAGGTCAGACAGCCGTCATGCGAGGTCCTGGCGCCACAGGATGGATTAGCGTCAATGCCGATACAGAAGCCTCTGAAGGCATTCTCGCTCCGGGTCAAGGCTTCTTCGTCGTGGCCAATGCGCAGGCTGTGAAGCAGACCACCGAGGGTTCACAACTTCAAGTGAAGTTTACCGCCGATATGCAGACCTCAGTCTGCCAACCCTCGGGACAGGTTGCTCTGCGCTCACCGAAGCGCACAAGCCCATTGCCCCTATTGCGCATCACGGCTCATCGTGATAGCATGCAGTCGGAAGCCATCTTGGGCAAAACATCGGAGGCAACTAACCACTTCTCGGCAGCGGAAGATATGCAGCTTTTGCTCGACGGCACACAGCCCGATGCCCCGATGGTCTACACCACGGCCGACTCCGTGGCCACTACCATCAACCTCCGTCGTTCGTTCTTCCGCGTGCCCATCGGCGTGATGAGCAGTTCGGATGCTCCCGTAAGCCTCACCTTCAGCGGCATGTCGGGCTTCAACGAGACGCTCTCTCTGCTCGACGATCAGACGGGAGCTGTCTATCCGCTCACACTTGCCTCGGGCACGGGACAGACGAATAGCGTCACGGTGGAAGTGCCGGGCATCACGAGTGGACGCTTCTATCTGCTCTCGTCCGAACAGCCCTCGCCCGAGGAGCAGCTCACCGACGATCGCCCCTACTGCATCGTATCGCAAGGCAGCGTCTCTATCTATGGAAATGCGCTCCATCCGCTCACCTACGTGCAAGTGGTCGATGCCGCAGGCCGCGAGCTCTACCATCTCACGCCTTTCCTCGCCAGCATCAAGCTAAAGCTTCCCGCGGGGGCTTATGTGATCGATGCTCGCACGCAGACAAAGAGAAATGTCATGAAGGTGAGTGTGGAGTAAGGGAAAGTCCATTCAGCCAATACCAGGGGCGTCGCCCCCTCGGTGTTGGCTGAAAAGCTACTTGCTCGCTTGATATGCCTACGCGAGACGCGTCGCCCACGGAACTGGGTGAAAAGAGTCACTACACCGAGAGTGAAGGACCTCGCCTCGCGCGTGCGCGTATCACAGTAGATTTAGGGGCTAATTAGTGCTCATCTGTCACTCTATTTATCGTAGGCATCTGATATTCAGCCTATTACGTTAGTGCAACGAATACATTTGCCTACACTTTGCTTGCACTTTCCCTACACTTTGCCTACACTGGAGGCGCGTGAATTAATGGTAGGAACAGAAAATTCTCTTAGGGGGACTAATATAAACTGTTAGGGGGGCTAATAAGAACTCTTAGGGGGACTAATTGAGCCTTGACCAAGGGCGCGGATCCGTGCAATGGGAGTGAGGGCAAAAGTGAGGGATAGCCATATGTGCTTGCACTACTGCAACACATTGATTATCATTGCTTTTAATACATCAGAGTGCAAGATATACATAATTCAGGGGGGAAAACTGTCTGTAACGCGCGCGCGAGGGAGACACATTAAGTCTACTCAGAGCCTACAGGGGGCGACGCGGCCTCGGTTTTGGCTGATTAGCTTAAGCTAAACTCATTAAACTTATAAACTTATTAAACCCGCAAACTCATTAAACGCATAAACTCATTAAACTTCCCCTACTTCCTTGCCGTATGGCGCAAAATGCGTACTTTTGCAATCAGAAGAACTTCAAGTTTCGAATTTAGAATGGACGGGCTGAAAGCCCTATGCTGTTCATAGCCCAGGGCATCGCCCTGGGTATCCCATAAGCAGCATCGTTTCGCCCTGTAAGGGCAAAAGTAGAAATATATTGTCCTTACTTCTGCCCTTA
>ERZ808270.227-NODE-227-length-35320-cov-36.683737_pt1 | contig 35320 bp, 24 predicted proteins | sample MGYA00521082_ERZ808270 | MGnify/ENA primary metagenome ERZ808270 (study PRJEB31516, sample SAMN03275594) | gut metagenome | biome: mammalia-associated habitat; material: feces | host: Papio cynocephalus | place: Kenya | collected 2012-07-27 ... | reverse complement strand
GACGAATAATCCGACTTTCATTGTTGTTTATTGTATAATTCTTGTTAGCTATTGTATTGTTTCTTTCTTTTCTACTATTATATATAATTTTTTTTATACCTCATAGATATTCTCGGTTGTTATATATGTATAGACACTGCAAAAGTAACAAAAATATAGCAAAAAGAGGAAATCCCCAAAGACAAAAAAATGAGATTTTAATTATTTAACGGACAAAGGCGAAACATTGCAAAGTACATATTACAAAAAGGAAGATAAAATGTTTTTTGCCGTCTTTTGATGGCTTTCTCATATTTTTTTTATAACTTTGCATCCATAAAAGAAAAACAAAGCATGATAGTTTGTATAGCAGAGAAACCTAGCGTTGCCAAGGACATCGCCCGAATCATCGGCGCCACAACGGCTCGCGACGGTTATATGGAAGGTAATGGATACCAAGTGACATGGACTTTCGGCCACCTGTGCGAGCTGAAGGAACCCGACGATTATACTCCGATGTGGAAGCATTGGAGCCTTTCGGCGTTGCCGATGATTCCACAGCGTTTCGGCATCAAGCTCATCAACGACGAGGGAATCAAGAAGCAGTTTGCCACCATCGAGAAACTGATGCAAGCTGCCGACAGCATCATCAACTGTGGTGACGCCGGACAGGAGGGTGAGCTCATCCAGCGATGGGTGATGCAGAAGGCGCAGGCGAAATGCCCCGTCAAGCGATTGTGGATTTCCTCCATGACCGACGAGGCCATCAAGCAGGGTTTCCAGGAGCTGAAAGACCAGAAGGAATATCAGTCGCTCTACCTTGCCGGACTCTCCCGTGCCATCGGCGACTGGATTCTCGGCATGAACGCCACTCGTCTCTATACCTTAAAATATGGTCAGAACCGACAGGTGCTGAGCATCGGCAGAGTGCAGACCCCTACCCTCGCCCTCATCGTGAACCGACAGAAGGAAATCGACAATTTCGTTTCCGAGCCTTACTGGGTGCTCGCCACCATCTACCGCAACACCCAGTTTACCGCCACATCGGGAAAATTCACGAGCAAGGAGGAAGGCGAGAAGGCTTTCTCTACCATCGCTGGCAAGCCGTTCACCGTAACCGACGTAACCAAGAAGAAGGGCAACGAGGCGCCTCCCCATCTCTACGACTTGACATCGCTGCAGGTGGATTGCAACAAGAAGTTCGCTTATTCCGCCGACATCACGCTCAAGCTTATCCAGAGTCTCTACGAGAAGAAATATACCACTTATCCTCGTGTGGATACTCAGTTCTTGACCGATGACATTTATCCGAAGTGTCCGCAGATACTCAATGGTGTGAGCCAAGCCAAGATAGCCAGTCAGCAGAAGTACCTACCGCTCATCCAGCAACTCGCCGCCACAGGCAAGAAGCTGCCGAAGAGCAAGAAGGTGTTCGACAACAGCAAGGTGACCGACCACCATGCCATCATCCCGACAGGCGTTCCTCCTACGGGACTCACCGACATGGAGGCAAATGTATATGACCTTATCGCCAAGCGATTCATCAGCGTGTTCTATCCCGACTGTAAGTTCTCCACCACCACCGTCTTGGGCGAAGTCATCAACGAGGACGGCGAGAAACCACAGAAGATAGAATTCAAGGTGAGCGGCAAGGAGATTCTCGACCCAGGATGGAGAAACGTATATGACAAGGACGTGAAGAATGCCGATGAAGATTCAGACGATGGCAACGGGAACGGCTCTTCTGATGGTGGCTCTTCCGATGGCAACGCCAATGGAACCAAGAAGGAAGTGGTGGAGGAAAGAACCCTCCCATCTTTCGTGAAAGGTGAAAGTGGCGAGCACCAGCCTACCCTCACTGAGAAGTGGACCACGCCACCTAAGTATTATACCGAGGCTACACTCTTAAGAGCGATGGAGACGGCAGGTAAGTTTGTTGAAGACGAGGAGTTGCGAGCTGCCCTGAAGGAAAACGGCATCGGTCGCCCTTCATCGAGAGCGGGCATCATCGAGACCCTCTTCAAGCGTCACTACATCCGCCGCCAGCGCAAGAACCTGATGGCTACTCCTACGGGCATCGAACTGATAGATACCATTCACGAGGAACTCCTGAAGAGTTGCGAGCTGACCGGTATCTGGGAGAAAAAACTCCGTGACATCGAGCACAAGACCTACGACCCAGCCGACTTCATCAACGGCTTGAAGGAGCAAATCAATAAGATTGTGATAGATGTCTTGTCGGATAACAGCAGCCGAAGGGTGACCATCATGACCGAGGAAGACCTCAAGAAGAAGAAGAAGCCTGCGGCCAAGAAAGCCTCGACAGCCAAGAAGGCTTCTACGAAAAAGAAGGAAGCATCATCTGCTTCGGCTTCATCAGAATCGGCTTCACCTGCTTCATCTTCGTCTGCTTCGCCTTCATCTGCTTCATCTTCGTCAACCGAAGCTGACCCAATGGTTGGCAAGCCTTGTCCACTCTGTGGCAAGGGAGTCATCATCAAGGGCAAGACTGCCTACGGATGTAGCAACTGGAAGGCAGGTTGTCAGTATCGCCAGCCTTTTTCGCAGATGTAAATGAAAGAAATAAGTTGCATGGTTGAAACGGGCAGAAAGCCCAAAAGAGGGCATGTCACAAGACCTACAAACAGCAGACTTGGACGGGCTGAAAGCCCAAAAGCACCTAGCCCAGGGCAACGCCCTGGGTAATAATCGTATCAGCAAAGTCGCCCTGTAAGGGCAAAAGCATATGATATCCAATACTTTTGCCCTTACAGGGCGATTTTTTATTGCCTATTGCCCCAGGGCGATGCCCTGGGCTAGGTGCAGGTTGCCCTTTCAGGGCGCACAGGACATAGCCTTTAACCCCCTCTTTTCCCTTTCAGGGCGCACAGGACATAGCTTTTACTCCCCCTCTTCTGCCCTTTCAAGGCGCATAGGATAGTTCCAACCCGCTAGACGCATTAGTAACCGATAGGCATTCCGGCGGATTTATAAGGACTTATAAAATATTATCGGCTTCTTCACGTTATTATCAGAAGAAGATTGATAATATTAAATATGACTCACGCTAGATTTTACTATATACTGTTGATTGGATGCCTCGTGTTACTCGCAAGCTGTGGCGCCGACAAGAACCTGAAGAAGGGAGAGAAGTTCCTGGCTTTGGGCGAATACTTCGATGCCGCCGACCAATTCAAGCAGGCATACACAAAGACTCCAGCCAAGGAACGAGATGACCGTGGAAAGATTGCCCTGAAAATGGCTCATTGCTATGACAAAATCAACTCCACGCCGAAAGCTATCGCTGCTTATCGCAACGCCATCCGCTATAACCAAGCATCCGTAAGCGACCGCTTGGCTTACGCTCGCATGCTCTTGAAAAACGGCGATTATAAACAAGCGGAGAAAGAATTTCAGGCTGTTCTCGACTCTCTTCAGAACGAAAAGAAGAATGAAGAGAATTCGACTAAAAAACAGACATTCCAAGAGAATCCTAAAAAAGAAAAGAAACAAAACGATAAACAGGCAAAAAAACAAAATGAAAACTTGGTAAAAAGACAGAACGAAAACCAAGCAAAGATACAAAACAACAACCAAGAAGCTCTGTCTTTGGACCAAATGAAGACCCTAGCCCAAAACGGCTTGAAGTCTGCCCAGCTCGCCCCCCAATGGAAAAAGGAGGGCAGCCGATACAAGGTGAAGAAGATGGATGTCTTCAACTCCCGACGAGATGACTATTCGCCGATGCTTTTCGGCGATGAGTACGATCAGCTCTATTTCTCCTCCACCCGAAACGAGGCGCAAGGCGACGAACTGAGCGGCATCACAGGCACCAAGTCGGGCGACATCTTCCTTTCCGAAAAGGACGACAAGGGAAAATGGAGCAAGCCGGAAGCCATCGGCACAGGACTGAACACCGACTACGACGAAGGTGCTTGCTGTTTCACACCCGATGGCAGCACGATGTATCTCACCCAGTGCGTCACCGACCCTTCCTCGCCTCGTTATGCCCAAATCGTAACCTCCCCTCGTTCGGATGCCGCTTGGAGCAAGACTACCAAGCTAGAAATCTCGAAAGATACGCTGAGCACCTACGCCCACCCTGCCATCAGCCCCGATGGCGAATGGCTCTATTTCGTCTCGGATATGCCGGGCGGAATGGGCGGTCTCGACATCTGGCGTGTCCGTATCACGGCGGCTGGTCTCGGCGGTGTGGAAAACCTTGGCGAACCTATCAACACCCCTGGCGACGAGATGTTTCCTACCTTCCGTCCCAATGGCGACCTTTACTTCAGCAGCAATGGGCATGTGGGCATGGGCGGTCTCGACATCTACATCGCCAAGGTGGATAAGAAAACACATAAATATAAGGTAGAACACCCGGGCTATCCCCTCAACTCCGAGGCGGATGACTTCGGCATGACTTTCGAGGGACCTCACAACCGTGGTTTCTTCTCCTCCAACCGCAAGGACGGAAGAGGCTACGACCATATCTACTCGTTCGAGAACCCAGAAATCGTTACCACGATGAAGGGATGGGTGTATGAGATGGGAGGCTACGAGTTGCCTGCCGCCCAAGTGATGGTGGTGGGCAATGATGGCACCTACAAGAAACTATCCGTAAAGGGCGATGGCTCATTTACAATGGTCATCAACCCGAAGGTAGATTACCTCGTGATGGCTTCGTGCAAGGGATTCCTCAATCACAAGGAGGAACTCAGAGTGGATTCTGCCAAGGAGAGCAAGGAATATGTGCTCCAGTTCCCTTTGCCATCCATCACCGCACCAGTACTCATCGACAACATCTTCTATGATTTCGACAAGGCGACATTGACACCAGCCAGCACCAAGGCGCTCGATGAACTCGTGGGATTACTCAAAGAAAACCCGAACGTTACCATCGAGCTGAGCGCCCACTGCGACTACAAGGGCAACGCCGAGTACAACAAGCGATTGTCGCAACGCCGTGCCCAGTCGGTGGTGGATTATCTCATTCATCACGGCATCGAGAAGGAACGCCTTACCCCTATGGGATATGGCAAGGAGCGTCCGAAGACCATCCGAAAGAAAATAACCGAGAAGTATCCTTGGCTCAAGGAAGGCGATGTGCTGACCGAGGAGTTTATCCTGAAACAGACCAAGGAGCATCAGGAGATATGCAACCAGTTGAACCGCCGCACCGAGTTTATCGTCCTTCGCACCACCTACAATATGTTTGATAAGAAGGGCAACTTGAAGAATCCTCCGAAACCGAAGGTAAAAGAAGAGGAGAAAGCCGAAGACAATGGATTCGACTTTGAGTTCGAATAAATTTCCAACCAACACAGGTTGATATTTTTCGTTCGCACTATTTTCCGTTGCAAGGCTTAAAATGACCGTTGCAAAGTTTGAGATGTACGTTTCAAACCTTGCAACGGAGTTTTTAGCGAGCATCAGAGACTTCGTTATACCCCCACACCATCACGATGACCAAGGCACCCACCAACATCAACAAAAGGTTATGAGACTGCCCTAGTGCATCGAGCGATTGAGTCAAGGCACGAGAACCCGTCAACAAGAAGTCTATCTTCATACCATAAAGGAATGACTGTATCTGTTCCCATCCCTGGCATACGACAGCAGCAAAGATACCTATGGCTACACAAGCTGCCGTCCATAGATGTTCCAGGCGACGGCGCTTAGCCACCTCCCTATCCATTTCGCAAGAAGGCAATGCTAGCATCACCCTATCCGAAAATCCATCGTCAGGAATATCCATCTTGCAATCAGCAAAGAAAGACTGCAAGAGTTTTTCATCATCGCCATCAAGCATTGGCATTCCATCGTTATGCTTCATCTTAGTATCTTTCATCATTTTATCGGTCATAACCATTCTGTTTTAAGTAACTTGCAAGTTTTTGTTTTCCACGAGAGAGGTGCGACTTCACAGTGCCTTGCGCCAGGCCCGTCACCTCCACTATCTTATCTATCGGCAGGCCCTCCATCAACTGCAGCGTGATGCAGGTCCGTTCGTTATCGCTCAATATCTTAAGGGCATTGAGCAAGTCCATTTTCAGAGATGCGTTTGCTCCCTGTGCATTCTGCCGAGCCACGGCGGGAGTGTCGATGTCCTGCGTTACCTTGTGGCTTCGGGTATAGTCGTACCACACATTGTAGGCGATACGATAGAGCCAAGTGGAGAAGTTGGCAGCCCCCTTGAAACTAGCCAAGTGGGTATAAGCCTTGACAAAGGTATCCTGCGCCAAGTCGTCGCTCAACTGCGCATCCCCCAACGTCTGCCGCAGGAAGAACCCACGAATGGGTGATTGATACTTCTTGACCAGTAAGTCGAACGACTTGCGGTCTCGAAGCATCACCACCTTCGTGACGAGAGAGATATCGGATAACTTTTCCACTTATATAAATTTATTAACTAATCTTTGATTTCTACTAATAGCTTATAGCAAAGGCATTATCAAATGGAAGTACCATTATAGCCTGTATCATTACTGCTTGTGCCATTGTACCCAGCACTCTGGTTACCTTCTCGACCGTTCCACATTTTTTTGATGGCTGGTAACGAGCCTATAACCGTCTGCCCCAATCCATAGATACCAATCAATGCTCCTATACCAGCCAAGAAGGAAGAATCCCACCAAGCGAACATGGCGAACAAGCCCAAGCCCAGGAAGGTGTTGCGGATACCTCGCTTCACTAGATATTCATCGCTCTGCTTATCTATCGGTCGTTCGCTCTCTGGAACATTGATTCCCTTCTCCATCGCCATCTCCGCCAACTTAACGCGATCATTGTGGCGGCGCATTAAATAACGGATAACCAACCAGATGATGATGAGTGGGGCGAAGAAGAAGGCAAGTCCAAAGACAACGCTCAAGATAACGATGGCAACCAGTGCGCCCTTACCAAAGACGGAGCCAAAGAAATCGAATGGGTCGTCGTAATTGCCTAGGCTGTACTTGGAGTGATAATTATTTCTCAAGTCATTTCCACTATCAGCATAATCGTTTGCCGCAGTCGTATCCACATCGGTCGTATCAGAATAAGCTTCTACGCCCTCGTCATCGGCTGACTGCTTTTGCTCGGCAGCCTCATTCTTGTCGGCCTTCTCCTGCGGAGTAGCCTCCTGCTTATCCACCTGTTGGGTGGTTGGATGATAACGATGCTTAGGAGCAGATGCAGCCAAAGACAATTGGGTAGCTCCGAGGCTCAAGATGAGCGTCCATGTTAATATCGCTTTCTTCATATCTATCAATATTTTTATTGTTTTACCTTGTTATTTATTAAATTTTCTGTGTCTTAGACGCATCTGTTACCGATTTAGTTGCAAAGGAACAAAAAATTTCTTATTTTTGCAAACGATTTGCGATACAATTGTCTTACAATAGGCATTTTATCGCATTCAACACGATTATTTACACATATTATTATAGAATATAAACAATATTACATAGAGGGCAAACAATGAAGAAATTACCAGAAGACTTCACAAAATATACACAAACGTTGATGGGCGACGAGCTTTACCATCAGCTGGAGCAAGGAATCTTGGAGGAAGAACCTCCTGTCAGTATCCGTCTCAACCCCTTCAAGTGCAAGGAAGGTGAGGATGCAGAGGGCGAACCAATCCCATGGTGTTCTACCACAGGACGCTATCTCAGTACACGTCCCAACTTTACGTTCGACCCATTGCTTCATGCTGGCAAGTACTATGTGCAGGAAGCATCGTCGATGTTTGTGGATTTAGTGATCCGCCAACTGGTTCATCATCCGGTGATGATGCTCGATCTCTGTGCCGCTCCTGGTGGAAAATCCACTGCTGTAAGAGCAGCATTGCCAGAAGGTAGTCTGCTGTTTAGCAACGAGCCGATGCGCACCCGTTCTCAGATTCTCGCCGAGAACATCCAGAAGTTCGGTCATCCCGACATGATTGTCACCAACAACTATCCTCGTGATTACAAGAAGTCAAAACTCAAATTCGACGTCATCCTCACCGACGTACCTTGCTCGGGCGAAGGAATGTTTCGCAAGGACGATGGTGCCATCGAGGAATGGAGCCTGCAAAATGTGGATAACTGTTGGCATCTGCAACGAGAAATCGTCGCTGACATTTGGAATTGTCTGAAACCCGGCGGCATTCTCATCTATTCCACCTGTACCTTCAATGCCCATGAGGACGAGGAGAACATCGCCTGGATTTGCGAAGAACTAGGAGCCGAACCGATTGCCTTGCAAGGCATTGAGGATTCTTGGAACATCACGGGCAATATCCTCAAGGCTTCCGAAATCCCAGTCTTTCGCTTTCTACCAGGTAAGACTCGTGGCGAAGGCATCTTCCTCGCCGTGCTTCGCAAAGAAGGTGACCTGGAAAGCCGTTTGAATAATAAAGACAAGAAAGACAGAAAGAGAAAAGACAAGAAAGCCAACAAAACTAAAGCTCCCGACATGCCAAAGGATTGGCTGAAAGACTGCGAAGTTCTCACCGCAGTGAGCAAGGACGATGCGACTTATGCCATCCCGACAACTTGGAAAGAGGTATACGACGCAGCCGACCAGCACCTCAAAGTGATTCATGCTGGTATCAAACTTGGCACAGACAAGGGCAAGGGACTCATCCCCGACCAAAGTCTCGCCCTCTCCACGATGCTCAACCAAGAGGCCTTTCCGCAAGTGGAACTATCCTATGAGGATGCCATTCGCTATCTCCGCAAGGAGGCAGTCAACCTACCTGATGGAACTCCTAAGGGATATGTACTGGTCACTTATCGCCAGATACCACTGGGTTGGGAAAAGAACATCGGCCACCGTGCCAACAACCTCTACCCACAAGAGTGGAAAATCAAGAGCACGCACGTGCCGGAGGGGAACAATCAAGTTTTAGTTAGAAGATGAGAGGTTGAAGATAGAAGTAAATAGCTGCTTAGCAATAAAAAAAGCAAAAATGGCATCAATCAGTATCATTGCATGTATCGCAAAAGGAAATAGAGCTATCGGTTACAAAAGCCGACTGCTCTATCATATTCCTGAAGATATGGCTCGTTTCCGTGAGCTTACCACAAGTCATACCATCATCATGGGGCGCAAGACCTTTGAGTCGCTCCCCCATGGAGCCTTGCCTCATCGCAAGAATATCGTCATATCTCAAACCTTGAAGGAGATTCCGGGCTGCGAGGTAGCGACTTCCATCAAAGAGGTGCTTTGGGACGAATACTACAAGATTCTTGGCATGGAGAAAGAGGGCTCTTGGATAGCAAGTGCAGAGGAACTTTTTGTCATTGGTGGCGAACGCATCTATCAAGAAGCATTGCCTTATGCCGACAAGCTCTACTTAACGGTCGTGGATGACACCCCGCAAGAAGCCGATGCTTTCTTTCCTGATTTCGACCTCAACGAATGGAAAGTAGCGGAAAAAGAAATGAGGAACGAGAATGGCATTTCATTCACGTTCCTCACTTATGAAAAACAAAGATTTCCCTTAGACTTCGACTACTAAAGGTCTACGGGAATCATTGTCATTGATCCGATTTTACTTCTCATCTTCCTCTTCGTCATCATCGTCCACTTCCTTCATGTCAATCAAAGGCAGTTGACGGTTGATGGCAGCATTGAAAGAGATGATGGTCTCGCTACGAGACAATCCCAGTGGCTGCAACTTATCGTGGATAATCTCCAAAAGATGATGGTTGTTGATGGCATAGATCTTGATAAACATATCAAAGCCACCAGTGGTATAATGGCACTCTACCACCTCAGGAATCTTCTTGAGTTCCTCCACCACATGGTCGAAACTCTCAGGGTCTTTCAAGTACAAGCCCATGTAAGCACAGGTCTCATAACCAATTTTCTCTGGGTCGATGATAAACTGCGATCCCTTGATGATGCCAAGGTTAGTAAGTTTTGCCACACGCTGATGAATCGCCGCACCGCTGACATTGCAAGCACGAGCCACCTCCAAAAAAGGAATACGAGCATCCTGAGAGATAAGCTTCAGGATTTGTCTATCCAATGAATCTAATATTTGTTTTGCCATACTTTTTGTTATTTGGTTGCAAAGATAGCACAAATATTTAATAAATGCAACTTTTCTAGAGAAAATAATAATAAATTAATATTATTTTCCCTTTCTATCCACATTTTGCGCTAATTATGCTTATTGTCGTGTCTTTTCGGTGGCAGAATAGTTTATCTTCAGTGCCTTCGCCTGTCGCAATGCTTGCTTCACATCGGTGATAACGCCCATCTTGGTATCCTTGTCTGCCTTGATGGAAACAGTCATCAGGCGTTGGTCTTCTGGCGACATGCGTTTCTTCTCAGCTGTCACATAGTCCATCACCTCGGGAACGGTGGCAAACTTGTCGTTCAACTGTATCTGGGTATCGTTACCATACTTGCCCTTCAAGTCCTGGGTTGGCTTGCCGATATAGACATAGCTCACCGCCGACTTCTTGGTGAGTCGAGTAAGTTGCTTGCCCTGTGGCACACGGCATTCCACTTTCAAGGTGACCTGTCGCATGTGGGTAACGATCATGAAGAAGAACAAGACAGAGAATATCAAGTCTGGCAGGGATGAGGTGTTCAACCCTGGCACTTCATGAGATTTCTTATGGAAATTAATCATTGCTTGCCTCCTTTCTCCTGCTTGTCGGTGGAAGTCTTTGCCTCATCGCCTTGCTTCTCCTCGGCATTGGCATCCACGCTCTGGTCTTGATGAACCATGGCATTGGCATACGACTCGGTGATACGCTGCGGACAAACCTTGCGCACCTTTTCTTTCTGGGCATTGCTCAATGCCGCATAAGCCTTACCAAAGGATTTCTGAGCCTGTTCGTTGCGAAGTTGGGTATAAGCCAACATTAACTGGTCTTGCATCTGGAAGTAAAGGTTATAGTTGGCGTCACGGTCGCTTTCCACCGAGATGACATGCTTAGCCCCCAAGCGATGCACAAAGCGCACTACCTCGTCCTTGAGCTGAGCTACCTTCATCGGCTTGTCATTGACCAAGAGGGTATCACCAGTCGTAAGATGCAAAGCCATCAAGGTGCCCTTGTCCACCACAGACTCCTGATGCTCCTTCTTCTGAGGTTCTGGGGAAGGAAGTTGACGCGACAATCCCTTATCCACATCCATCGACGTGGTAACAAGGAAGAATATCAACAGCATGAACGATATGTCGGCCGTCGAAGTGGTATTCAATCCCGGAGTCTCGTGTCTTTTCCTTTTTATCAACATGACTTATCTTATTATTACTTTTTCTTTCTCACATATCGGGTGGCACCGAAGATAACGGTACCCACACCAGCCACCAACATCAGGATGGACGTGATGACAAACATATCCGACAACTTCAGCCAAACCCAGTCGTCATAGTGCTCGCCATTGATGAGCATAGGGTCAGAGGATCCCAACAAGAAGGTCAGCACCAAAATCAAGAGTGTGCCCAACCAAGTAAATCGGAAGATTTTGCGCACAGGCACCCCGTTAACAACGGCATCCGACTTGCTGAAACGATAATCCTTGATCATCGAACCGATAGCCAAGACCAAACCGCCCACCAAGAAGAGCCACATCAGTCCGATGAGCACATTGGTGAAGAGAGGCGCATTGAAGTCTGGGTTCTCTTCGAAAGGCATGTCGTAGCCCACCAAAAAGAACAAGCCGAACACGATGACCGCCAAACCTATCATGATATAGAAGATTTGCTGCGACACCTTCTCGGCACTGGTTGACTTTGAAAATTGAAACTTAAACATAGCTATTTATATTTAGCGATGATGTCCATCAATGACACAGCCGACTCCTCCATCTGACTGGTGAGATGCTCTACCTTGGAAATGATGTAATTGTAGAACACCTGAAGTATCAAGGCAACAATGATACCAAAGATTGTAGTGATCAGTGCCACCTTCATACCCGAGGCAACGATGGTAGGACTGATATCGCCAGCCTGTTGAATTTGGTCGAACGCCATCACCATACCAATCACTGTTCCCAAGAATCCAAGAGATGGAGCCATGGCGATGAAGAGTTTGATCCAAGAACAGCCTTTCTCCAAGTTGGCAGCTTGTACGGTACCATAACCACCCACCGAGCGTTCGATGTCATCGAGTTTTTCGTCGATGTGCATCAGTCCCTGATAACAGATGGAAGCCACCGGTCCACGAGTATTGCGACAAAGCGTCTTCGCCCCTTCCACATCTCCCGCCTTTACCTTCTCGTCGATGTCCTGCATCAATTTCTTGGCATTGATTTCAGAAAGACTGAGATAGATGATGCGCTCAATACAGAAAGCAAGACCCACGATAAGAGCAATGGCAACGAGAGACATAAATCCCGCATTACCCTCGATAAATTTTGTTTTAAGAGCTTGATGAAATCCTATGTTCTCATCTTGAGCCATTATAGGCAGAGAACACATCATTGTGAAAACCAATATTGCGAAACGCGCAATAGCTGTATTCTTCTTCATAATAATATATACCTTATTATATATATACGAAAGCGGAAAGGATAGGATTCGAACCTACGAAACCCTTTAGGGGTTTACACGCTTTCCAGGCGTGCCTCTTCAACCACTCGAGCACCTTTCCAGTTTTCGGATTGCAAAGGTATTACTTTTTATCCGAAATCCCTAATCTTTCGTTGCTTTTTAAATTTCTTTAAATATTTTCTTGACAGTTTTGTTGGTTTGCGCCGCAAATTCCTCTTCCGAAACTCCGTATGCCTTTGCCAAGGTCTTGAGCACTTCCACGACGAAAGCGCTCTCGTTGCGCTTGCCACGATAAGGCACGGGAGCCATGTAAGGGCTGTCCGTCTCCAACACGATGCGATCCATCGGAACCACGGCTGGCAAATCCTCACGCAGATGGCTGCTCTTGAAGGTAGACACACCGCCCACACTGAGCACGAACTTATCGAAAGAGAGCAATTCCTCGGCTTCTTTCTGGTTGCCAGTGAAGCAATGGAACACGCCACCAGGAAGTTCTTTCTCGTATTGACACAACAGATGCACCATCTCGTTCTGTCCCTTACGACAATGAATCATTAAGGGTAACTGGGTTTCAACAGACCATTTCACCTGTTCCTCGAAAGCCTCCAACTGCTCATGCTCAAATTCACGGCTCCAATAGTAATCGAGTCCCACCTCACCTATCGCTATAAAGTCAGAGAGTTTTCTTCCCTTGCACGAATTTTGCACGCAAGAGCCAGTGTTAACTATATCCGAGTCTAAGAAATGCGATTCGAGAATCTTTCGAAGCTCTGCCAACTGCTCCTTCCAATCCGCCTTCACCTCCTCAGGATGCAATCCTATCATCGGATAGGCATAACCTGGATATTGATGACTCAACTCCAAGACGGCATGGGTGGTCTTCACATCAATGGCAGGCAAGAATACTTTGCCTACCCCAGCCTCCTTGGCACGAGCGAATGCCTCCGCTCTATCCTCGTCAAACTCCTCGGCATCGAGATGTGTATGAGTATCTATTATATTGATCATTAGTATTGTCTTTTCATCATTTTCTGAGCATACTTAGCCAACTCTTCTTTGCGGTCGGCACTCACGCTGACGGCATCGAGATACTTCTTGCTCTGCTCGAAATAATAAGCTATCTTGTCTTGCGCCATCTTGTCGATGCCAATTTCATTGTAGAGGCGAGTCACGGCAGCCACTTTTTCCTTGCGATCGAACTCCTTGGCATCAACCCACTTCTGCAACTCGGCACGCTGAGCAGGGTTGGCATGGTTGAAGGCATTGATGAGCATATAGGTCTTCTTGTTGGAAGTGATGTCACCACCAATCTCCTTGCCAAACACCTTGGTGTCGCCATACACGTCCAGGTAATCGTCTTGCAACTGGAACGCCAATCCAATCTGTTCACCAAACTTATAGAGATTGTCGGCATCTTCCTCGGAAGCATCGGCGAGGATGGCACCAATCTTCAAGGCACAAGCCAAGAGCACACTGGTCTTCAAGCGAATCATCTCGATGTATTCCTCCTCCTTCACATCGTTGCGAGTCTCAAACTCCATGTCGTACTGCTGTCCTTCGCCAATCTCCAAGGCTGTCGTGGTGAAGAGTTTTAACACCTTAGGCAAGTGCTTGTCGTCACATTGCGCCATGCGGTCGTATGCCAACACGAGCATACTGTCGCCTGAGAGGATGGCGGTATTGGCATCCCATTTCTTATGTACAGTCTCATGGCCACGACGCAAGTCGGCATTGTCCATCAAGTCATCGTGCAAGAGGGTATAGTTATGATAGGTCTCCAAAGCGATGGCATTCATGAGAATCTTCTCGGGATCCTCCTTGAAGAGGTTGTAGCCCAAGAGCATCAGCGTAGGGCGGATGCGCTTGCCTCCCATCGAGAGGACATACTTCACTGGCTCATAGAGCGAATAAGGCTTTCTGTCGTAAGGCAGATTAGCCAAGAAGTCATTTATCATGCTTAAGATTTCATCAGCTGTCTTCATAATCTGTATATTTATTTAAGTTCTTATTCTATTATTTATAATAAGATGTACCTGTAATGAGAAATCTTTCCTTTCGTAAGTTTCTTTAGATTTGGAACACAACAGGAACAGCTATCATTGTGCGGCATGCCTTGTTGTGGTCGATGCCCGGTTTCCACTTTGGCATCATCTTCATGACACGCAGTGCCTCATTGTCGAGCAAAGGATCCACCGATGTACTCACCTTAATGTTGGCGATGCTACCATCCTTATTGACGATGAACGATACAACCACAGTGCCCTGTATCTTCTGCTGTTGGGCAGCGACAGGATACTTGAGGTTCTTCGTGAGCCATGTCATGAAAGCCGACCATCCGCCAGGGAACTCGGGTATCTTCTGTACCACGGTAAACTTGATGGGAGCCTCAGCCAAGGCATCAGGGTTAGAGTTATCCACCGCCGTCTCAGGAGCAGCCTCCTTCACATCAGCTCCATCCACCACTCCACTGCCATCGCCGATAACCAGTTCACTGGTCGTAGTACTGATTTTCTGCGGAGCCTGCTGTTGTTGGTCAGCAGCCTTCACATCCTGAGTAATCGCCTTGGAAGCGGGAGCGGCGGCAGCCTCAGCCGACACCATATCCTTTTGATCGGGTGGCGTAGACATCTCCAAGTCTTGCGCCAAGTCCTCCATGTCCTGTGCCGCATCATCATCACCTTGCGGTCCATTGGAATATTGCAAGCCCACAAAAAGGAGCGTAAATGCCAAGAGCAAGCCGAGCAGGAAAAACGTGACCCGCTTGTCTTCCAACTGAGCATTCTTTGATTTCTTTATTTCCACGATTCTTTACCTTATTCTTATCTGTTTTGCAGCACAAAACTGCAATATTTTACGATTCATTCCGTTATATTCTACGAAAACATTGCAAATTTACTGCTTATTCTTGAAAAAAGCATTATCTTTGCACAAGATTTAGAAAAATATAATGAAAAAAGTTGTTTTTTCCATCCTATTGGCTCTTTTTGCAACAAATATTGATGCCCAAGAGAGTCAAACGGGATATAATTTCCTGAGATTGCCTGTGAGTGCGCATGCTGCTGCACTCGGAGGAGATAACATCACCTTGATAGAAGATGATGAGACTTTCATATTCAATAATCCGGCACTCTTGGCTTCAGTGAGCGACAAGACCGTCAACCTCAATTACATGAACTATATGTCGGGGGTCAACACTGCTTCGGCTTCCTTCAACCGCATCGTCAAGGAGAAGGCTTCGTGGGCGGTGTCGGCACAGTATGTGGACTACGGAAAGATGAAGGAAACCGATGAGAACAATAACCTACTGGGTGAGTTCTCGGCGAAGGACTTGAGTTTCGCAGGATATTTCTCCTATATTCTGGGCAAGAACTTCGTGGGTGGTATCTCGGCAAAGTTCGTCACCTCGTACATCGGCGACTACAACTCCATTGCGATGGCGGTGGACTTGGGTATCAACTACTATGATCCCGACCGTGAGTGGTCTATCTCCTGCGTAGCCAAGAATCTGGGTGGTCAGTTGAAGGCATACAACGAAGAATTTGAAAAGTTGCCTATCGACCTGCAAGTCGGTGTCAGCAAGCGATTCGCACATACTCCGTTCCGATTGTCAGCCACACTCGTCAACTTAAACCATTGGAACAACGGATTAAAAGACCATGCCGTCATCGGTGCAGACTTGCTTCTTTCCGAAAGTCTTTGGTTGGGTGCCGGCTACAACTTCAGACGAGCCAACGAGATGAAGATTACCTCCAATGAAGATGAAGAAAGCAGTCATGGAGCTGGTCTCTCATTTGGTGGCGGTATCAACCTGGAGCGACTGCAGATCAATGTGGCTTACGGCAAGTATCATGTCAGCAGCAGCAGCAGTCTGCTCCTCAACTTAGCATATAGACTATAACACAAAGATATAAACAATAGAAATATGAAGAAGATTATAATAGCCATCGATGGTTATTCATCATGTGGCAAGAGCACCATGGCAAAAGACCTTGCCAAGGAAATAGGTTATGTATATGTAGATACTGGCGCGATGTATCGCTCGGTAGCCCTCTATGCCCTTCGCCACCATCTCTTCGATGAGGACGGAAAGGTGAAGGTGGAGGAACTGGAGAAGGAAATGCCCAACATCCATATTTCCTTCAAGTTCAACGAGACGACGGGGCGTCCTGACTGTTACCTCAACGGTGAATTGGTAGAGAAGGAAATCAGAAGCCTCGAAGTATCCAACCACGTAAGCCCAATCGCCGCCGTACCTTTCGTAAGAGAGGCTTTGGTGAAGCAACAGCAACTGATGGGTGAGGACAAGGGCATCGTGATGGATGGTCGTGACATCGGCACCACCGTCTTTCCTAACGCCGAACTGAAGATATTCGTAACCGCCAGTTCACAGATTAGAGCACAGCGTCGTTTCGACGAGCTCCAGGCAAAGGGAATGCCAGCCGATTTTGACGATATTCTCACGAACGTGGAAGAGCGAGATTACATCGATACCCACCGTGAGACCTCCCCTCTACGCAAGGCTGACGATGCCATTACGCTCGACAATAGCAATATGTCAATTCCTGAGCAAAAAGAATGGTTGATGAAGCAATATCAGCTTGCAGTTAGTAAGTAAAAGTGGCATTATTCTTAATGAATATGTAAATATATCTTAAACTTTTTCGTTTAACCGATACAAAACTTTAATTTGGTGAAAGCAGTTTGGAGATATAATGCTTTTTACATATCTTTGCACACAAATGACAAGGTAGTAATGATATAGATTATAAATTTTGAGTTAATTACTGTTTTTTGAAGGTGATAAGTCTTCGTGAGAAGATTTATCACCTGTTTTTGTATTAGCAAGAACATAAAAAATGCCCAACTTTCGTTGAGCATTCTCTTTGATTTACAATTTATCATGGATGATTTTCTCCTTGCACTCCTCCATCAACCATTTCGGCGTACTGGTGGCTCCGCAGATGCCCACGGTATTCACGCACTCAAACCAAGCCATGTCTATCTCCTCGGCGCTTTCAATCTGATAGCTTCTTGCATTCACGCTCTTACATTCCTTGAAGAGTACCTTGCCATTGCTGCTCTTCCGTCCGCTCACGAAGAGGATGACATCATGCTTGCTGGCAAAGTTGGCGATGTTCGGCATACGGTTGGCTACCTGACGACAGATAGTGTCGAAACTCTTGAAGATGGCGCCATCCACCACATGCTCCTGGCAGTATTCGATGATGCGATGGAACTCATCCAAGCTCTTGGTGGTCTGTGAATAGAGGTAGATATCCTTGGAAAAGTCCAGCTTGCCCGTTTCATTCAATCGCTTGACATCATCAAACTTCTCCACTACGATGGCATGGCTCTCGGTCTGTCCCACCAATCCCAACACCTCGGCATGACCATTCTTGCCAAAGATGACAATTTGGGCATCGGGATTGCTCACATACTGCTTCTTGATGCGCTTCTGCAATTGGAGCACCACCGGACAAGTGGCATCGATAATCTCGATGTTGTTCTTCTCTGCCAAGGCGTAGGTCTCAGGTGGCTCTCCATGGGCACGAAGCAATACCTTCACGCCATGCAGTTCCTTCATCTCCTCATGGTCGATGGTGATGAGCCCCGCCTCATGCAGGCGTTCCACCTCCATGCCATTATGCACGATGTCGCCGAGGCAGTAAAGTTTACCGCCCTTCGCCAACTCTTCTTCTGCTTTCTTGATGGCAGTGGTCACGCCGAAGCAGAAACCACTGCCGTTATCTATTTCTATCTGCATTTATTTTACATGAATTTTAATAACCACTTTGGCGTTGTCAGGGTCGTTTGTAATCATCAAGATTCGTGGGTTCTTGACACGTGATTTCTTCAATTCGGCAGCTACAGCCGTCACCTTCATTTTCACGGTCTCACCCGGCTTAATCTTGCTTTTCTTAAGCTGTACCTGCAAGCCTATGGTAAACATCTGCATGCTTCGGATATCGAGTTCCGACTTGCCGCTGTTGGTTACCAGGATCTCGCCCTTCAACTTCTTCTTACCATCGAAACTGCCCAAGTCAAGATGGGTGGTTGACATCTCTATCTTTGGAGCCTTCGCCTTATCAGCAGGAGTCATCTTGTCAAAGTCAGGCAGGAGGACGGCGGAAACCACGATTTCCTTCTCCGGCGCAATCTTGTCGCCAGGACGCTCACCGAGATAGACGGAAGTCTGGTTCAAGCCGAAGTCACGCAGCTTCTTGGAATCCAACACCAAGGCTACCTCTGCAGAATGGTGAGGAGCCACCTTGGATGGCGAAACCTGCGCATGGAGATAGCTAGGCAAGTGCATCACCACAGGCTCCATCGTCTGGTCGGTAGGATTGAAGATATGGATGCGTTGCACAGGACGGTCGCCCTTGTTGACATCATCAAACTCCACCTCCTGTGTATCAGCCTTGAACTCGCCCAACATCTCATTGTAAGTGCCAGAGAATTCCTCGACATTGCTCACCACCTTGCCTCGCATCGACACCATGAAAGGTTCGTCGGAGGCATTGCTATAGAGCAACACCTGCTTTTGGAAGGTACCCATCTGTTTGGCATCATACACCGTCTTCACCACGAAGCTCTCGCCAGCCGCGATGCTCTTCTTCGGATATTCCACCGAGGTGCAACCGCAACTCTTATAGACGTTCTGGATGACCAAAGGCTTGTTGCCCTCGTTCTTCATCTGGAACTCAGCGGTCACAGGATGACGGAAGATAACCTGTCCGCAGTCCACCACCTCATGCTGAGTGGTAATCTTCTGAGCCGATGCCGACAGCGCCAACAGCGATGAGAGCATCAATATGTTCATTCGTTTCATTGTATTCTATTTTTTAATTATCAATCTTTTCTGTTACTGTTTTCAAGGAGAGTGAAGAAAACTTACTCTCATTTTTCTCAATGGAAGTAGGAACTTACTCTTTTACTTCCATCTGATAAGCCTCAGCTCTGCCACCGAACTCTGGGCTGTAAGCGCACTGCACGGTGCAAGTACCGCTCAGATAATCGCCCTTTCTATCGACGTAGTATTCCATCTCGACCTGATGCTTACCTTTAGATAAACGATCGAAATAGAAATTTGTTGTATAGTCCTTCGGAGATATATAGCCTCCCAAGCCCCATTGGTAGCCACTCAACTGATTGACTGGCTCCAAACAAGCAGCTCGCTTATCCACAATTTGCACAAAGTCGTAGTCACGGTCGGCTGTAATGGTGAGGATGACCTTCACCTTGTCGCCTATCTTGGCGTTCTTGCCGATGACCTTGGCATTCTTGCCAATGACCTTAGCATTCTTCGCCTCTTGCTCGTCCTTGACTTCGGCTATCTTACGAGTCACCTTGATGCCCGACTCGGCAGAAGCAATCTTGGAAGATGGTTGGGCAAACTGAGCATAGACTGCTCCCCAACTTGTCCCCTCATTCTTTTTGTCGATGGTCAAGGTCTTGGCAGTGCCTTGCTTCGATATCTTTACATAACCGAGACCTGCGGTAGCCTTAGGCAGAGAAAGCACCTTGCCATCAAGCTTGATGGTAGCATTCTCTGTTGTCTTTTCCAAGACAGCCTCCTTGCCATTCAAGAAAGCATAGACTGCATCCACGGTATTGACCGGGGTATCCCAAGCCTGGGTTCGCTTCGACTGGAGCAACCAGAGTTGCATCTCATTGACAGGTTCACCCAACAGTTTCATTGCCTCTATCGCAGCCACCTGTGTTGGAATCTTATAGTCTCTCCAACTGTAGGTTGCCTTGCGAGTATCGAAGTAGCGTCCCACCTCTGGTTTATAGACTGAGTATTCGTTGATGCTCTGCAAATAGTCTGCAGCCTGCTGCTTGTATCCATTCCTGGCGAGAACCACGGCGGCTATCGCCTTGCCATAAATGGTAAATTCGCCATTTTTATCTGCCATCTTCTTCAAGAGATAATCCTTATCGGAAGAAGCCGATGTATTCAGTTTCTTACCAGAAATAGATGAATGATTGCCATCAAGCGACAAGATATAGAGATAATCCACTGCATCCTCGCTTGGTCGAATGCTAGCCAACTGAGCTACGATATTCTTATATGTCTTGCTTCCGTTTTCTGCCTCAGCCTTTTTCTTCAAGAGTTCAGCCTCTCTCTTTTTCATCTCCTTCACTTCCTTGGCAGCTTCATCCTGTAAGTAAGAGAGGGCACTACGAAGCAGAGGATTCACATCGCTCTGACTGCCTATCATCTGGTTGAGTCGAGCCATCATCTTGGCTACGGCAGTGGTAACATATCTGTTGCCATCCATGCCCTTCCACCAAGAGAAGGCTCCTAACGGACTCTGCAAGGCTTGCAACTTTGCGATTTGGGCTGCCAAGCGAGAGGCGACTTGCGTCTCATCGAAGTAATTGATGAGTTTTGCCTTCTGCTCGCTTTCCTTGTCGGCATCCATCACCCAAGGAGTCTCTTCCAAGACCAAGTTCTTGAGTTCCTGGTTCTTCTCCAAACTGCTCATCAAGGAAGTAGCAAGCTTGCCAGAAGCGGTATAGCCAGAAGCATGAGAAGACGAAGCTCCATTCGATGCTTGCTCCTTCTTCCAAAGCTCCACCACCTGCTTGATGACTGGAGAGGACTTCATAATATGGCGAGCGATGCTGTTGCTATAGATTGCCGCCATCAAGGAGATGGCATTGTCATCATTGGTTGGATTGCTGAGGGAAGGCAACGCCTGAATCATCAGCCAACTAGGATTGTTGGCGTATTCGATGGTCACCTTGGCATCAGCTACATTCTTATCCAATTCACCATTCTTGCCTATCAAACTCTTGCCATCCTTTCCAGCAAACAACGATGAGAGGTCGAAATCCTTCACACCTTTCTCTGTCAAGGTAATAGGCAGGGTATTGGTAACGAGTTCACGGTTGCTCAACACAGGCAAGTAATGCTGCTCGCCATCGCTGTAGCCATTACCCGAAGCCACCACCTTATTAATATAAACACCTTCTTTCAGTCCTTCCACATCGAATGACAAGGTAGCAGAACCGTTGGCATCCACGTTATATTTGGCGTTCTTCTGCCAAACCACCTTGTTGGTCTCTGGGTCGATGATTTGCATACGGGCATTACCGCCCACCTTCTTATCCGATGTATTGAAAATCTTGGTCACGATGGTCGCCTTGTCGCCCTCACGCAGGAAGCGAGGCATGTTAGGCTGTACCATCACCGTCTTCTGAGCCACAGCCTCGGCATCGAGCATAGCGTTGCGCATCTCCTTGTCATGAGCCAAGCCCATGAATTTCCAAGTGGTAACACTCTCTGGCAAGGTGAACTTGATGGCAACATTTCCCTTGCTATCCGTCTCCAAGACAGGATAAAAGAAGGCTGTCTCGTTCAAGTTCTCACGAACCTGCACATTGTCGAGAACCTTTTCCTCCTTTTCTGAAACTGGAGCTGGCGCAGCTACTTCAATATCCTCTGCCACATCCATAGCAACACCATCAGAATTGGCACGAGATGCCATCATCGGAGCAGCCTGTTTGCGAGCCATTCCGTAACCAACAATGATTCTGCCTTCATCGTGGACGGCGCTATGCTTTTCCATACGTACCGCCTCAACGGTTCTGTCAGAAACACCTCCCGTCAGATAAGCAAAATTACTATTCGCATAAATGTGACTGAAATAAGATTCATCGAAGTGATCCACCTCCAGTTCCTTCTCATCATAATACTTGGTAGGATAAGTGCCACTCAATCCGAAAGGACGATAGCTAAGGTTATGCCTCCAATAGCAGTTTGGCAACATCTGCGAGAAACCGAGCGACAAATCCCAACGATGACTGGCAAGATTGTCGAGCGACTTATCATAAAGCACGCTCATCAACTGCGCCTTGGCTGGCTTGCCATCTGGAGTCGTGATGTTCAAGGTCCACTCCTCCTTCTGTCCTGGAGTCAAACGGTTGCGGAAAGTCTTCCACTTGATATTCAACTTCTTCTCAGGCAAAGGACGGGCGATGCGTATCGTACGAGTATAGCACTTGCCCTCCTTCACGAAACTATAGTTGATGACAATGCCCGAAGCATATTCAGGCTTATAGGTAAGCGGAAGAGTGACAATGCTGTCGCCCAACTCCCAGGCACCTTTCTCCAAGAGTTTGTTACCTGCGATAATGGAGTAAACGATATGCGCTCCATTCTCCGAAGAACCCACCTGTACATAGACTGGTTTGCCATCACGAGGGAAGACATCGGCAGTCTGGTAATACCATTCGGTAGTAGGCTCCATCGGATGCGTATCCTTGATGCTAAAGACAGTGAATTTCTGCTGCAAAGTATCTACTCCGCAGATAGCCTCCAGCTCATGTACGCCCGACATCAAGGAATCGATTGGCATCGGAACATTGGCATAACCATCAGCCCACTTGCCTTGGTCGATGCGATACTTCAAGCTGCTCGCAATCTCCATACCACTGGCATTACGATAAGAGAAAGTCACGGTCTTCAAGCTATCCGCCTCGATGCGCTTTGGCAAATCGACAGAGAAGGCAGTTGGCTTCGTGCCCAAAGGCAAACTCATCTCGCCCTCATGGCTCTCGCCGCTGAGGTCGGTCACGACGGCAGAAACATCGAAGTTGAAGAAACGAGCCTTGCGCAAGAACGCCGCCATCGACTGGGCATCGTCGCTTACGTTCTTTCCATCGGCTGTTAATGCCTCCAAAGGAATCTCCACATCAAAGGTTCCATCCTCACGAGTGGTACCCTCGGCTTTCTTCACCACCTCTTCGGCAGAGCGAGCGCCCCACCACCAAAGTTGGTTTCTGCGGGTCACCTTATATTCCACCTTGGCACCCTGCACAGGTACCCCGGAATAAGTCTTGGCGGTAGCCTTCACCACCACGGTATCTCCCCAAGTATATTTCTCGTTCACCTTCGGGAAGGTAATCTCAAAGGTTGGGCGCTTGTATTCCTCCACACGGAAGAAGGTTCTTGCCATCGTGGTATTCACCTCGATATGATATTGCCCCGTCAGTCCTCCTTGTGGCAATTCGAAATCCACGGAAGCCGTACCATACCCATCGGTCTTCGCCGACTTTCTAGCCACCTGTTTCCTGTTGGCATCCACCAAATCGAAATCCAAATTGTAGCTAATAGGAAAAACCTTCGCATCCAAACCTTTCTCATTTCTGAAAACGATAGCCGTGGCATGCACGGTCTGCCCTGGACGATAGATACTGCGGTCGGTATAAAGCTGAACCATCGTTTTATTTTCTTTCTGCTCATAGTATCTTGTGCGAGAGAGATAGATGTTCTTGGCTGGAGTAAACTTATCTTCATTGGTGGAAATCAATACCGTTCCATCCACATTCTTGAAGTAAGCCTCGCCGTCGGCATCGGTGGTCAAACGGGCATGCACCACTCGCTTGTTCTTCTTCGCCTTCATGTCATAGTCCGTGTCATAAAGTTCGATTTTTGCCCCGGCGATAGGCTGACCGCTCGTGGCACTCACCACCACATAGCGATGCTTATCGTCAGGCAACTGCTGAATCATCACCGCCAAGTTGCTCACATAGAAGAGTTTTCTTTGTGGAGCGATACTTGTGTTATCGGAAGATACCTCCATCAGGTAAGCGCCCAAAGGCAAATTGCCACCTATCTCGAACGAATCCTTCACTTCCTCATAATTTGGATGACCATAATATTGCTTGTTAAAGTCCTTCTGATGCAAAGCCGAAGTCTTCTTCAAGAGCATCTTGTAGGTAGCCTCATCGCTCACATCATAGTCATTGTCGGCAGTGATATTGACACGAGAGATGCTGACCTTCACATTCTGGAGATTGCGCACGTTGAGCTTCACCCACTTTTTCTCTGTAGGACGAAGCACCTGAGGCATGTCCGATAGCGAGAACATCGGTTCGGTCAATCGCTTCTGCGCATTTCTGAGCACATTCATTCTCGACCAACCGCCCCAATGGTTCAAGGCATAGTTGATATAGTTCAGTTTGTCGAGAGGCTTGGCATCGGTAGCCCCCTCCATGAAGCGGAAGTGCTCCACGGTGAGCTCCCCCGCCTCCGGGATGTCTTGATATACATGGATGAGCGAGTCGATGGTGTTCAGGTACTTCGACTTCCTCACCTCCTTCACATCATCCAGACGGTCTTTCTGAGTAATTTGGAAGGCACAGAGACAAGCCGCACCCCGATTGCCCACCTTATTATAATAGGTGTGCATCAGTTGGTATGCCTCCTTGCAGTCTGCCTCGAAACCGATGAGATGGAGCATGTCATTGTGGAAAGTGGTGCCATCCACGCCCTTCAGGGTCAAAGGCACATACTCGGTGGAATAATGCTTGGCGAGCAGTTCGGGCTGCGCCAAGGCTTTTAGGAAGTATTCCTTGCTCTTGTCCATATTGGCATCGTAGTTCTCCCGATAAGCGGATGCACTTTTCTCATCCACCTCTATCCCATAAGGATTCTCACGGTAGAACTTGCCGAGGGCAGCATATCTCACTGACTTCAATACAGGGTCGGAAATACGCTGCACTTCCGCCTCCATCCGTCTGACGGCAGGAGTCAACGAATCCGAAGAGATGTCATTCCAGAGCACGGTCTGTCTCAGTTCCGCCGCCAGGAGTTGTCCATAGTCCTTGGAAGCCGTCGCCTTGGAGATGATTTTCTTCATCACGCCGATTTCACTTTTCGGTTGGTCCTTCTGTCGGAAGGTCTGAGCTTGTTTCCACAAGTTATCGTAAGTCTGCGCCATCGTTTGCGTCATGGCAAACAAAGCGACGAGGAGTGTTATAATGTTTCTTTTCATAAGCCAAGTGTACGTTATGTTAATCACCACATGTTAAACATCAAACTTTTCAATGCAAAAATACAAAAAATTATCTACTTTCAAACCTAATAACGGAAACTTTTTGCTATCTTTGCATAAAATTTAACCGCATTCGGCAATTTGGAAGAACTTCCATTACGCTCATTTGCCAAATTTTTGCAGAAAATTAATGCAATAACCTAAAAAAGCATTAAGAATAGAAGCTTAGATAATGCTAAGTCGAGACTAAAAGAACAATAACATAGCAAAACAATATAAACTAAAAGAAACAATGGCAGAGAAAAAGTACGGTCATTTCGATGACGCCAATCGCGAGTACGTGATTACTGACCCTAAGACCCCATGGCCTTGGATCAACTATTTGGGCAACGAGGATTTCTTCTCGCTCATCTCCAACACAGCTGGTGGCTACTCCTTCTATAAGGACGCCAAGTTCCGCCGCATCACCCGCTATCGCTACAACGGGGTACCTATGGACAATGGCGGTCGCTACTTCTACATCAAGGACGGTGACACCATCTGGAACCCAGGTTGGAAACCTTGCAAGACTCCACTCGATAGCTATGAGTGCCGCCATGGTATGAACTATACCCGCATCACAGGCAGCAAGAATGGTGTGGAGGCTAGTGTCCTCTTCTTTGTTCCGCTCCATACTTGGGCTGAGGTTCAGAAGATGACTTTGAAGAACAACTCCAAAGAAGTGAAGAACCTGAAGGTGTTCTCCTTCGCTGAGTGGTGCCTTTGGAATGCCGCTACCGATATGGAGAACTTCCAGCGCAACTTCTCCACTGGCGAGGTGGAGGTAGAGGGCAGCACCATCTACCACAAGACGGAGTATCGTGAGCGTCGCAACCACTATGCTTTCTATACTGTCAACACCGAGATACAGGGTTACGATACCGACCGCGAGAGTTTCATCGGTCTCTACAATGAGTTTGCCGAGCCTGAGGCTGTGCTCGAAGGCAAGCCTCGCAATAGTTTCGCCCATGGTTGGAGTCCTATCGCCTCCCACTACATCGAGGTGACCTTGCAGCCAGGCGAGAGCCGTGACCTCATCTTCCTCTTGGGATATGTGGAGAACGAACAGGACAAGAAGTTCGTGGCAAAGAAGGTCATCAACAAGGAGAAGGCGCACGCCTTGATGGCGAAGTTCGACACCACCGAGAAGGTAGATGCTGCATTCGCAAAGCTCAACCAGTACTGGGACAACCTCCTCAACATCTTCACCGTGAAGAGTGGCAACGACAAGCTCGACCGTATGGTGAACATCTGGAACCAGTATCAGTGTATGATTACCTTCTGTATGTCTCGTTCGGCAAGCTTCTTCGAGAGCGGTATCGGTCGTGGCATGGGATTCCGTGACTCCAATCAGGACTTGGTGGGCTTCGTACATCAGATACCAGAGCGTGCCCGTCAGCGCATCATCGACATCGCCAGCACCCAGTTCCCTGACGGCGGTTGCTATCACCAGTATCAGCCATTGACCAAGCGAGGCAACAACGACATCGGTGGCGGTTTCAACGACGACCCTTGCTGGTTGATTTTCGGTACCATCGCCTACATCAAAGAGACAGGCGACTTCTCTATCCTCAACGAGCAGGTGCCATTCGACAACCAGCCAGGCAGCGAGGTAAGTCTCTTCGAACACTTGAAGATCAGCATGAACCACGTCATCAACAACCTCGGTCCTCACAAGTTGCCACTCATCGGAAGAGCCGACTGGAACGACTGCTTGAACCTCAACTGTTTCTCTTGGGATCCTAACGAGAGTTTCCAGACCACAGAGAACAAGGGTGAAGGCAGCAAGGCTGAGAGCTTGATGATTGCCGGTTTGTTCGTTGTAACAGGCAAGGACTACGTGGCTCTCTGCAAGCAACTCGCCAAGGATTCAGTAGAGAACAACAGTGCCGTAGATGGTTTGGCTGAGGAAGATTACCTCGCCGAGGCAGAGCGTATGCAGCAGGCTGTGGATAACATGGACGAGGCAGTGAAGAAGCATGGTTGGGATGGCGAATGGTTCCTCCGTGCCTACGACTTCTTCGGCAACAAGATTGGTAGTGATGAGAACGAGGAAGGCAAGATCTTCATCGAGAGTCAGGGCTGGTGTACGATGGCTGGCATCGGCTTGAAGGAAGGTCTCTGCGACAAGGCTTTGGATAGTGCCAAGGAGCGCTTGGAATGCGAGCACGGTATGGTGCTCAACAATCCTGCCTACACAACCTACCACGTAGAGATGGGTGAGATTTCCTCTTATCCAGAGGGTTACAAGGAGAACGCTGGTATCTTCTGCCACAACAATCCTTGGGTTATCATCGGTGAGACCGTAGCCGGACGTGGCAACGATGCCTGGAAGCACTACACCAAGATTCTGCCAAGTTACGTGGAGGAAAAGTACCAGACCTTGCACAAGGTGGAGCCTTACGTAAACTGCCAGATGGTAGCCGGCAAGGATGCCGCCAAGCCAGGAGAGGGCAAGAACTCATGGTTGACGGGTACAGCCGCTTGGATGTGGTACACCGTCAGTGAGTTCATCCTCGGTATCAAGCCAGACTATGAGGGATTAAACATCGACCCTTGTCTGCCAAGCACCGCCAAGGAGTACGAGGTAAACCGCAAGTTCCGTGGCGGCGAGTATCACATCGTCGTGAAGAACCCAGAGGGCAAGGAGAAGGGAGTGAAGCAGATTACCATGGATGGCAAGGCTATCGAGGGTACCATCATCCCTTGCGCTGCTGGCAAGCACGAAGTGATTGTTGAAATGTAATCAATCACGATTCCGTTATTCAAAGAAATACCTGAGATTGACATTACGCAATCATATATAAGAAGCCCGACAAGAAATCTGCACATTTGCATTTCTTGCCGGGCTTTTTCTAACTAACCTAAAACTAAAACTGATAAACCACTAAATAAATATAAACATAAACCTAAAAATCTAACCTGAAAAACAATCTCTATACCCTATCAAGAGAACTTAACCTTCGTTTTTCCCAAAACTAACAATCTATCTGAATCAAAAACAAATTACTTGGTAGGATACAACCAAATGCCATAAGTGAAAGCATCGCTCCACTTCTGTGGCTTTGCCTCTCCGTTTCTCCACCACTGACCGATGTTGGCAAATGGAGTGAGGATGAGGTCAACAGAATTACCCTTGTAGGTTCCCTTCGCCTTGAAGCATTCCGCCATCATCGTAGGATCCACCTTTCCGATAGCCTCAGGCTTCTGGTTGACATCCACTCTCAAATCTTTCTCTAAGTTACAATCGTCGTTGTGCAACTGAGGATTCCAAACCATATCCACGCAATATACCACCGGACCACGGAGGTAAGCATAAGGAATACGATTGGTTGCCTTCTCGTTATACATAATCTCGCCACCAGCAAGATAATGCTTCTCGTAATCGGAATGATGCTCACGCTTCACCCATTTCTCCTCCATCGGGAAGGAGATGGTCAGTTTGTCGTCTTTCTTCCATGCACGATTCAACTTGAAATAACTGCCAGGATTCACACCCTCCAAGGTCTTTCCGTTGAGACTGATGCTTGGATTCTTGCACCAGGATGGGATGCGGAGATTCAACTCCTTGTTGGCACCCTTGTTGATGGTGAGCGTAACGGTCTCGTTGGCAGGATAGTTACCTGTAATAGAGAATTGGAAACCCTTGCCATCGTAGTTGGCATCCACATACTGGTTGACATAGAATTCCTTGCCTTCCTCAGCAAAGAAGAATGTTGGGAGCAAGGAGATGATGCGGTGTCCGCTCGCTGTACAACAGTCTGGACCATGGAAATAGCCATCTGGCTTATCGCCATTAGGAGCTGTATGATAGCGGCAAGTACCCTCTGCAGCATCCTGTGCGGCGAACACATGGTTGATCATCAGTCGCTCCATCGCATCGGCATACTTAGGATTGCCTGTTAACTGTAGGAGCATCTGAGAAAGTTGCATCCACGACATGGTAGCACAACTCTCCACGATGTTGCCACTCAATGGTTTCACATAATCATGCTCATAGTGCTCAGCCACACTCACACCACCGGTGATATACATCTGTCGCTTGGCGATGTCGTTCCATGCGCCCTCCACCTTGCGGAGCAAACTCTTGTCGCCAGTGATGCGATAGAGACGGAGGAAGCCCATGAAGTTCATGTGGAAGGTATGAGAGTGAACATATGGCTGCAACTTATCCACACCAATCTTGCCATCAGCCACAGAGTCGAGACGAGAGAAAGCATCCCAACCACCCCACTTGTCGATGTTGGCAACTACCCACTTAGACCAGTCGAGATACTTCTTCTTGCCCGTAATCTCATAGAGTCGAGCCACTGGGTCGCAGAGCAAGGTACCCTCCCAAGCATAGTGGACGCTATGACCTGCGAAATCACTTGTACCCGATAACACCTTATGTTTATTCTCTGGCGCACGAAGCTTGGAAGGCCAGAACTCATTCTTGCCAGGACCGAAGTTTGCCAGGTAGTAATCGGCTAGACGTTCCACAGATTGCAGCGCCTTCTTGTCGCCCGTCTCCTCATAGACCGTCTCAAAAGCATGGAACACAAAGTAGAGTTCGTATGGATCCATACCACGGATAGGACGCTTCGCCGAGCGATAGCTCTTGGCAGTGGCACCAAGATAGCCGTTAGGCTCCTGCGAGGCGATGATGCGATACAGTTCTTTCTTCGCCTTCTCATAGAGAGCCTTGTCCTTACCTTGGATAGCGGAGAGATAAGCACTCTCTATCCACTTTCCGTGCTGTTCTGCCTGAGTCCAGTTCCACCCAGTATGCTGACGGTTTACCACGAAATCAACATATTTATCTATAGGGAAGTTCTTGAGATACACATCACGGTTGAGTTTCATACGGTCACCGATGAAACCATCGATACCCGAAATTTCAGAAACCTTCACTGGAGATTCCAAGAGTGTCACCTTGTCGTTCTTGTCGGCGAAAGCTGGGATAGCCAGGGCTGAAGCAAGAAGAGCAACCATTGCCTTAGAAGCAAACTTAATCTTTACCATAAATCTTTTTTAAATGTTAGTTGTAAATTTCGATTTGGAGCGAGTATCTTATCGAAACTCAGTTCATAGAATCTCGATAGATTGCGGTTCTCAACCTTTTCGGTTGCAAAGGTAATGTAAATCATCGAAAAACATGATATACAAATCAATCATAGAAAAGGGGGCATCCGTTCATCATCATTTTGAACGAATGCCCCCTAATGGGTGAATCATTTCCCATATCTTAATCAAAAAAGTCATCGGCAAATAGACTTTTGTTATATTTACTTTTTATTTTCCCTTTGATATTCGCTTGGTGTCATACCATAAGTATCTCGGAACACCTGAGCGAAAGTCTTGTGGTCGTTGTATCCCACGGTATACATCACGTCTTGTATGGTTGCCGTTTTCTGCTTGAGCATCTCGGCGGCATGCTTCATCTTGATGCCACGGATAAACTCCAATGGAGTCATCTTTGCCACCGCCTTCAACTTACGTGAGAAGGTGGAGCGAGACATTCCTTGCTCGGAAGCCAAGAAAGCGACGTCCAGTTTCTCGCTGCCCAAGTGTTCCTCCACGATCCTTGTCGCCTTCTCGATGAACCGCTCATCGATCTTGGTGGCGTTGAGCTGCGACTCCATCTCGTTTTGCATCATCCCCTTCAGTCGCTCCACGTTGTCTTGGATGATGCCGAGTTTCTTCTCCATCGACTTGTCGCCCACCTTCATGTTGCTGGCTATCGTATCAATCGCCATCAATGGAGTGACCAGTTCTTTCGAAACATTGGTGAGGTATTCCTTCTTTCCCTCCGCCACATTTTCCTCGATAATCTGGTCGTTGCGCTCAGCCACTCGCTCCTTGTATCGCTTGATGACTTGCCAAAGAGCAGCGATGAAGAGCAACAGGTAGAGGGTATAAGCCCACCAGGTCTCCCACCAAGCAGGCAGACGATGAATCTCGAAGGTAGTAACATGCTTGCTCCAAAGTCCATTCTCGTCGGTAGCTCTCACCTCGAAGATATAGTCGCCCTTTCCCACCTTATTATATATAGCGACATTCTTGCCCACTGGCAGATACACCCAGTCCTTGTCCACGCCTTTCAGTCGATAAGCATAGCAGATGCGGCCATGGTTGCGGAAGTCGAGCGATGAGAATTCGATGGTGATGTTTTGCTCGTCGGGTTCGATGTCGATGCCGTTGACCGTCTTCTTGCGCTGTGGGTCGAGCCAAATGCTCTTGTCCATCACCTTCACATCGGTGATACGAGGACGCACATCCTTCGGAATACTCTCCAGACGCAACCCCGTCTTGAAGGCGAGCATTCCCGGGATACCTCCGAAATACATATCTCCACTCTGTGGGTCTCGGAACACGGCACGAGGCAGGAAGCGATACTGCACGATGTCTTCATCCTGGGTGGTATATACTCTCACCGCCCCATTCTTCGGGTTGAACTCACGGATGGTTTGCGGTGTGACCAACCAAAGATGATTAAAGCGGTCTACCTTCACATGGTCTACCATATCGCCGTTCAATCCTGCTTGCAGGGTATAGTCCTTGTATTCGTTCATGTTGGCAGGGTTGAAAGCCAAGAGTTCTCCTTCGCCCGTGCTTGCCCAAATCGTTCCATCGGAAGTAACATCCAGCGTCAAGAAATCATGTTTATGTGGATACAACTTCCATTGATGAGACTGCGATATACGACAGATGCCCTTGTTACGCACCGTACACCAGATATACCCATCGGCACTCTGGCAGAAATCACTCACGTCTCCTATCTTATCGGATATGCAAAACAGTCGTTGGCGGGCATTGTCATACTTATACACACCATTCATCGTTCCTATCCATAAGTTCTGGGATGAATCCTCAAAAATGACCTCGGCATTGCCTGAAGTCTTGCTGATGGTCGATAATTCCACCTTTCTATCCAAGACCATCTGATTGCCCTCACGCCTCAACTTGAAGAATGTATGTGGCAATGTCATCACCCAAATGGCATTACGCTGATGCGACTTCACCAGATAAGGCACCACATTGAGGGGCAATTGACTCACTTTCGGACATTGGCGATAGCTGATGGGCTTGTCGAAGGAAGTTCCTCCGTTCACAGGATGGCACATATATAGCCCATTGGTCTCCTGATAATACCATATCCACCCATCCTCATCCTTGCACAAGGTAACGATGGCAGGATTATAACCCGTGGCTTCCATCATCGGCTGATAAGAAAAATTAATGACATCGCTCCCCCTGAAACTCATGATGGAGCTAAAGTGGTCGAACGCAGCTATCCAAATATCACCATCCCGAGACTGGTAAATATTGGAGACGGTTTTCTTCTCCGGGGTAAACAAGGCATCTGTAGATACTTGCTCCAAACGACCACCAGCCACAGGACGGAAAGCATAAAGATGATCCCAACTCAATATCCAAAGGTAATGATAGCGAGGGTCTTGAAGCACTTGTCGGAACAAGGTGGAGCCAAACGAAGCCGACAGCTGCTGTTTCACGAAACGTAAAGTCTCATTGGAAGCCTTGGGATTAAAATACCACACTTCAGGTCCTCCTGTCAACAACCAGTAGCAACCTGTATTTCCGTCCTCGCACATATCCTTGACAGACGTATGGCGACTCAAAAGCGTGGATTTTCCATGTGCATCAACTCGAAAGAACTCGCCGTTCCATGTGGAATAAAACAGTTGCTGATGCCTATTCTCATACAAGAGCATGCACTCCGAAGAGAGAGAGTGACGCTTGCGCAACTTGCCTTGTGCATCCAATTCGTAAACAAAGTTCTGGCAAGCTATCCAAATGTCACCATTCTTCCTTGCCAGCAATCTCATTACAGGTTGGTTCTGAATTCCGGCTATCTCAACTTTGGAAATGGCATAAGTTTGCTTATCGAGTACATACACTCCCTTTTGAGTTCCAAACCAAATATGATGAGTTGGATCTTCTGCGATACAATACACGGAATTGATGTCCATGAGTTCTGGTGTACGATAGTCGCTGCGGAACACATGCACATTGTAACCATCGTCACGGCAAAGTCCATCCACCGTGCCATACCACATGTAACCTTCTGAATCCTGAAAGATACAGGAGATGGCACTCACAGGCAGTTGGGAGACGGCAGGGTTCTTGGCTACACGCACACCCGCCAGTTGGGCATGAAGCCAAGTGCATTGCAACAAGAGCAACAATATATAAAAAATCTTCTTCATCTTCTATGTATTAGTTATTACGCATGGTGCAAAGTTACAAAAAATATGGCTATCTACAAAACATCAACAGTAACTTTTGAACAAAATCTGCCAAAAACAACGAAAAATCCCATGGCGAACTTCAACAGCGGGCCATGGGATTTTCTAAATACTAACCTATAAACCTAAAAAAAAACTTAAACCTAAAACAATTGAACCTAAACTTAAAAATCTAATTACCTAAAATCAACTAAACCTAAAAACCTAATAATCTATTTTACCTAAAATAACTAAACCTAAAACATTAACCTAAACTATGCAAAATAAAAGCAATTACTTGCTCATTCTAACTAATTGAACTTTATCTAACCAATAAACTTAACATAACCAATAAACATGACTTGTTTCTTAACGCAAGAGGCGGATTTGATCCAGCACGACCCCTTCGTCCAAAGCCTTGACTGCAAGACAATGCTTCTTCATCTTGGCGATTGGCAAGGTGATACGGATGCGAGCCTGGCACTGCAGGGTGTTCACCTTCCACTGCTCGCTTCTGCCCCCAGTCTGATACTCTCTCACGACAGCCTCTCCCCCATCGAGCGACAGGGCAACGCGCAACTTTTTGTCATCCATCGGATGAGTCGGAACCATACGAAGTTCGATGGTTACCGAATCACCCTCAATCTTCTTACCCGAAAACTCAAAACCTAGTTCTGTATTCTTGGCGATACCAGCCGCCTTGCCCTCATAGCCCAATCCATACCATGCGATAGGATGACCGAAAGAACAATCGGTGGCATTCCAACGAGAGAGAGATTTTTCTTCTTTCATCATCGGAGTGCTTGCCACGGTGCGAGGCACACGATTGAAGACAGGCTGCTTGCGAGGCTGGAAGTCCATCATGCGATTCCACTTGCCGTGGTTGTAATAGCCCTCGTTATAGACCTTGGTCATTCGGGCGATGCTATCGAATGCAGCGTCGCTCATCGACCAGTAGGTAGTTCCCTCATCCTTAGAGGTTTCTTTACCGTGGCGAGCCAGCTGCGCATAGAGCAACTTGTTGTTCATCTGGGCAGCAGCCTGCACGGGATATTTGAATAGTTGATAATACTCATCCTTGCGCTCCTTAGGCAGTTCACCCTTGGTGATGGCCTTATCGAGCATTTTTTCTATATCACTTGCCTTGTCGGCGAGCTTCTTGTAGTCTGCCAAGCGATTCAAGATGTACTCCTCGCTCCATGGCAGGTCGGTAATGATGCTGTACTTTTTGTCCCACTCCTCGCATCGGGTATTACCTAAGAACTCTGGCTTGCGGATGTACGCCAAGCGATAGCTTTCCTGCATCACTGGCAACATCTTCTCTGCCATTGCCTTTCCGAATTCCCTTGTCCAGAAGTTCTGCTCATGCTGTACGAGCCACTCATTGTTTGGCATCAACTCCTTGTCGGCATGGTCGCCGGGATAGATGCTGTTCATATTCCACGCCATATCGAGGAAAAGCTCTATCTGATACTCGGCAGGCTTGATGTCGCCAACATTGAGAATCCAAAATTTCTGAATGCCCTTGTGCCAAGCCTCCGACATCTGCTGGAACATCAGCGATGGCGAGAAGGTTCCGAGCCAAAGGTAATCGTGAGGACGCCCCCAATAGCTCACGTGATAGTAGATGCCATTGCCGCCCTTTCGAGCGCGTTCCTCGGCGGTCGGAAAATGGCGCACCATTCCATAGTTGTCGTCGCACCATACGAGGCATACGTCCTCTGGCACTTGCAACCCAGCGTGATACACGTCGAGCACCTCCTTGTAAGGCACAAACAACTGTGGCACCTGGGTCACATCCTTGT
>ERZ808270.226-NODE-226-length-35324-cov-6.747370_pt1 | contig 35324 bp, 28 predicted proteins | sample MGYA00521082_ERZ808270 | MGnify/ENA primary metagenome ERZ808270 (study PRJEB31516, sample SAMN03275594) | gut metagenome | biome: mammalia-associated habitat; material: feces | host: Papio cynocephalus | place: Kenya | collected 2012-07-27 ... | reverse complement strand
ATTTACAAAAACTAAGATATATAAGAAATGTTTGTTTATCTTTGCAGAAGATAAGAAATAGTTTGGCAAAAGAACTAAGTATTATAGCATTTTCGTAATGCACTACTTGTTCGTAAGTTTCGACCAACTAATACAAAGAGGATATTCCCAACCTTTATCCTAACGTTTTACTATGCAAACTCCGCACATTACCCAACAAATACTATTCAAGTTATGAAGCGTCCTCTTTCATACTCGAAAATGCAAAGCCCAATACCTTTTCTACGAAGCTAAATATACTCAGTATAAGTCCATCATCCCAAAAGTGGAATTTTCATGAGGCATACGCACCTGTCATTCACCTCAAATGCATATAAAATGAAATCAAATTATAGCGCTCCCACGTGTAATATCATAAGTCTGCATCCTTCATTGATTTTAGCATCAAGCGACCCAAAGCTAAAGTGTCATGATGATGTCAAGATAGAGAATGAACCGCAATTATCAAATAGACGAGGTCCTTTCGGTAATGGTGGTATTTGGGAAAATATGACTAAATAGCGTGAATACTCATTCAGAGTTCGCTTAATCAAGTATCTGTGCTAATTATTGTCTTTGTAAAAAAAATAATGATTAGTGCGTATCTTTGTCGTAACTATTCTGCGGTAGGCTCATGACGAATCATCAAACTCTCCAAGTTCTACTCGCAGATCCTTCATTCGTTTTTTTGCCTTTTCGAGTTCTGCTTGTGCTGTGATGTTCGCTTGTATAGCTTCGTTGGTGCATGACGTTCCTTGTTGGAATGCTACGGCTGCTTGCTATTGCGCGTCTTTCACATCGGATAGTTTGCCTGCCAGTATGGATAGTGTCTGTGTGGCGCCTGCTCCGCTGAGATTTATTTCTCCGAGGAGTGGTGCGAGCTTGTCCATTTCTCCGGCTTGGTTGAGTGCTTGAAGGATTTGTGGTAGTGCGGCATTGGCATCGGAGGAGAGGAACTTTGTGAATGATTGCACTTCGAGGCCTGCGGCTCGTTGAGCTTCTCGCGTGGAGTGCGTGTGTCCATCTGCTTGAAGCTTTCGTTGAGCGCGTCTACTTCGTCTCTTGCCAGTCTGGTGTATTTCGTGATGCTTGCGGTGTGTTCTGCCATGTCGGAATATTCGTCTACGTACTCTGCCATGGCTTGTCGGGCTTGTCTGGTGGCGTTGGCCATTTGTCCGAGTGGGGAGTTAGCAGCAGTATTCTAAGGGTGGTAATAATAGAGATGAAGATTCTTGGAGTTGGTAGGAGAACCGCAGAAGTTGTGATTTTTAGTTCTTTTCTAAAAAAATGGGCGCGAAACTTTGGTGTGAATCAAAAAGTTTGTAACTTTGCACCTCGTAAGTGGATAGCACGTCCGGCTGTTGGTTAATTTAAGGACACCACCCCAAGATTACGCAACAACAAAGCCTGAAACCCAACGAAGGAGATTCTGCTCACTCCGCTACACTCTAATCACACAACAAAGAAACAAAGCGAAAGCAATGTCTAAGATTTGTCAAATTACAGGAAAGAAAGCCATGATTGGCAACAACGTTTCTCACTCGAAGCGTCGCACTAAGCGCTCGTTTGATGTAAACTTGTTTACTAAGAAGTTCTACTACGTTGAACAGGACTGCTGGATTGTACTGCGTGTAAGCGCTGCAGGTCTGCGTCTTATCAACAAGGTCGGCTTGGATGCAGCTCTTCAGAGCGCTGTAGCCAAGGGATATTGCGATTGGAAAAATATTAAAGTAATCGGCTAAAAAGTAGAAAACAATGGCTGGAAAGAAAGCTAAAGGCAATCGCGTTCAGGTGATTCTTGAATGCACTGAAATGAAGGAAAGTGGACTTCCTGGAACTTCTCGTTATATCACTACGAAGAATCGTAAGAACACTCCCGAGCGTTTGGAGTTGAAGAAGTACAACCCCATCCTCAAGAGAATGACCATCCACAAAGAAATCAAATAATCCACAGTAAACCATGGCAAAGAAAACAGTCGCTACGCTCCAGGAGGGTAAGACCGATGGACGTTCATACACCAAGGTAATCAAGATGGTAAAGAGCCCCAAGACTGGTGCTTATATCTTTGACGAGCAGATGGTTCCCAACGAAGCTGTAAAAGACTTCTTCAAGAACTAATTTATCGACAAGATTTATCATCTAAGCATACATTATTCGTAAAGTCTTTCTCAATTCGGTGCAATACTGCATTCTCTTCGTGAAATGAGCTTTACACTAATGTTACATATATAGCCGCGCCTATCTCTATGGGTGCGGCTTTTGTATATCTACAAGATTGGTATACAAAAAAGTAAAGCTTGCCACTAATTCGGGTGTATGCTCGATGTAGTGTGGCAAGCTTTTGATATAGCGTGGTTCTATAAAATCAGAAATAGAATTTTATATGATGATCATCTGTATTTGAGTTTTTAATCTCATAGGATGGTGGGATGTTGGTCTTCACAAGTATTAGATGCATTTACAGGATCCCAGCCTTTTGGCCTTTTGTTGTCCTTATAAATCTTGTATCCTTGCTTCTCTTTACTGATTTTTTCTTCCTCAGAGTGTGCTTCATATTGAATACGGTTCTTGCCTTTCTTGCCATTGTGCATATAGAAGATAATGCTTGCTTCGCTTTTCTGATAACTTTTTTCTTGAAAAGGTGTTTTATTCTTATTAGGAGTAGACTCTTTTCCTGGCAAATTTATCCTCTCTTGTGGCTGAGAGATGAGGGAGGGAGTGGGCTCGCTACCTTTTTTCATAAATGGCAGTGGAAGACAGTCATAATAAGCATAGTATGTTTTGTCGTGTCCTAAGATGAAGCCAATGAGATAGAATGCCAATGAAGATTCGGGACTTAAGTCCTCTTTAGCATAAGCGATCTGACTCTTGCATTCTTCCAGCTTTTGAGAGGTTATGCCGTTAGCAAGCAAGTCCTTCATCAGTAAGAATAAAGGAGCAACTTTGATGAAATCACAATTGCTTGCCCGATGGGTTAACTCGGATAGGGGCGTTTTTGACGCTTTTTGGTAAAGTGTAATGAAATTGTCCTCCTTTGATAATTGTCCGTATAAATTGGATTTTTCTGCCTGTTCTCCGTCGAGCACTTGTTCCTTTGCGAAGTTCATGTATGTGTGCATCATGTCGCAAAAGAATCCCATTTGTTCTTTAGGGTAGTAACTATGGCGTTCATAGCGTAGTAAGTACACCCAGATGGAATGTTTCCCTTCCAGCCTCATACCCGTATATTGCTGCTCGAAGGCTTCTTTTAATATGTCATAAGGCACAATGTCCTTGCATCGTTTAAGGTGTTCACGTGGTAACTGCAGGATTCTCCAAATGTTGTCAATACCTTTCAGTTGCTGAGCAAATTGCATCTCTTTATGCCTTGAATCAAAGAATTTTGCCCACGGAGAAACTTGTAGATTGATTCGTTTGTCGAACGACAAGCTAAATTCTCGCTTGGTCTCTTCGTCGAAAGCGTATACAGCCTGCAGCCTTTCGATTGTGACGTTTACGGACAGTCCGCTGTAAACGGAGCATGTAAAATGCAACAGCATGTATTCGAAAGAGTAGTCGTACATGTTCATGCGACAAGTGACGAGGTCGAAAAGGCGTTCGTCGTCAGCATGTTTTTCTACATTGCCATCAAAGGTAATGGCTTGATGAACGGTCAGGTGGCCGAATTTAAAAAGGTCTATTAAGTCAGACCTACGTACTATAGCTAAACAATGTTGTTCCATCGTTGTATATATTTGTTAGAAGCCCCAATCATTAGAGTTGGAAGCCACGGTTGTTGTATCGTTTGATATGTCTATTTGAGAACAAGTACTTTTGAATGTATCGATATACGGACAAGGCTTGAATGAAGTATATGTGATGTATAATTCATGGCGAGCGCGAGTCATACCCACCATAAAAAGGGTCTTTCCCTCATTTTCGCTTTTATCACCGAACAGGTTGCTGTTGGCAAAAGGCAAGAATACGCAATCAAAGTCTAATCCCTTGGCGCTATGATAAGTCATCAGTACAATGCAGTGGTCGTTCTCGCTGAAACTACCATATCCATTGCCCACATATTTCATATTGATGCCGCAACGTTGCAAGTAGTTGTTCAGGCTATTGTAGTCAGGATGTCCATATCGATCATTCACTCTGTTCCAGGCGCTATGTCCTTCAAGTTCCAATGCATTATTGGCAAATTCAAGGATTTGATCGTGTGATGGTAAGAGAACGCCGGCAGTTTGTCCCACGTTTACGGCTTTTCGGGCTGTGTTTATTATATATTTCACTTCGTCAGATTGGGAGTCAGCCTTTCCCAAACGTATCTGCGTATCTTCTTTTGTCATGTCAGTTTTTGCACGGAATATATTCATGTTAGGGAGGAGTTTCTGAACAGCGCTAATTAATGAACGAGATAGACGATGGATAATGCCGAGTTCAACCGTATTACCAGATATGTAGCTCGCCACGCTGTTGGGCGACACCGTAGCTTCTTTCCAACGAGGATCTACGCTATAGAGAGATTGATTACAGTCTCCAGCCACTATGACATGGTTGCCGCGTCTATTCATTTCTGTCAGAATTCTTGGTGTTAAATCTTGTACCTCATCACACAGAATATAGTCGTAGGAAGAACTGCTTTTCATGAAGGCAAAGAAAGTTTCAATCGTTACTCCGCTTACCCCAATCTCTTTAAAAGCGGCTCTAAACATCTCTACCAACGATTTGGTGAAGACCACCAATGCAATGGAACAGTCGGGAAATCTGTCTTTAGCTTTCTTTGCAGCATACGCCAAAAGTACAGATTTTCCAGAACCTGCGAAACCTTTAATATAGCTGTTTCTCATGTTTCTCATATTCTCTACGAATTCACGTTGTTGTGTATCGAGCATATTTTCAGAAGGAATAATCCAGGCCATAGTTCTTAATTGTTATCGGTTAATAAATTGTTTCTAGTTTGTGTTAGGTTTTCTTTGTTGTAGTAGTCTTCAGTGTCAAATCGAGGTTGAGATGCTTCCACCTCGCGTGCGATGTCATTTTTTCCTAAATCGCGTGCCATGGATATGAACCAACTATAGTCAGAGGTTTGGAACTCATTTCGCTTCCATTCTTGTAGCTTTATGTCGTAAGCTTTTTGTAGAAGTTCGTCTGCTTTGGTCTCGTTACCCTCAGAACGTTCGATGCGTGAAAGTTCATATAGTGCAATGCTGTAGTTACATTTGATTTGACATGCCTTTTCAATGTTGCTCTTGTAGGCTTTCTTGTCCAGATTCTTTTGAGAATGTCCTAAGTTAAAATAAGCGTACGCATTGTTAGGATTCTCTTCAATCGCTTTTCTGTAAAACTCGATAGCTTTCTGTGTGTTGCCAGAGTTGCTGTAGTGTACTCCGATTTCGTTGTAGCTTGCGCTTTGGGGATAATGTTCTTTCATTTCCTCACATGTCTCGGCAGCTTTAAACTCTTTGCCAGCTTTTACGTAAGCATTGGCCAACTCTCGAAGTGTTTGTACTGAAGCAACGCCACCATTTTCGCAAATTTCATTGTTGGCTTGGCGTTCTGCTTTCAGTACGATGCGGTCTTTCGTGGACAACTCTTGATTGGAAAATGGACTCAGAGCTTCCGTTCTGCAAGTTTTTTCCATACAAGAGGCTTGTACCATCATCGTCTTGTTTGCGTCCACTTTGATTATTAATTCTATGGGCGTGTTTATGGGGAAACCAGCGGGCGATGGTGCTTCTACTTTCAGGTTGAACAAAAGTTTTGAAGTATTTCCCACGCACAAGGGCATCTCGAGCACCTTTTGCCCTTCCACGCTTGTGGCCAAATCGTCGATGATGATGGTGTTGCAAGGGATCTGCGTTCCTGCGGGCAATATTACTTTGGGAAGTACGTCGCGTGTAATCACTATAACAGGCTCGCTTGTGATGGGCTGAATCAGATTCTTAGCCATACCATTGTAGAGTAAACTATGAATGGCGGCTCCTTGCGAAACGTGCGTTTGCAAATCTCTCGGAACCATCATTTCAGAGTCTTCAAAGTAGTTGTGCAGTGCTTCTTGAATATAAGGACTCTTCGAGCTGCCGCCGATAAATAGCACGTAGTCAATCTCCTCCTTTTGGATGTGCGCCTTCTTAATGGCACTTTCTATGGGGGCGTATATGGTGTTGTAAGTGTCTTCTCCTTTAATTTTTGTAGACCACTTGCTCGTGAATACTTTCATGGTATCTGTCAGTTCCTTGTTGGTCAGATAAAACTCACGTCCCGACAGCGTCCCTTTGCTTGTCTTCACTTGTATAGGGAATTCTGAGGTGGCAAAAAGGATGTACTATAATGTAAGGCCTAATGAGTAGAGAGGGGGGGAGTGATACAAGGCATGCTTCTATATTCTTAGGAAACAAGCATTTTAGTACTCGTTCTGCTTGTCCATAAGATTGCAAATCTGTTCAATGTTATTTATTTCTCGTTCAATTCTTGTTTTAATATGATACAATGATAGGTTTGTTTGTTCATTTTTCATTCAGAAAGGGAATAGGCGTCCTTTAAAGTGCACTTTAAAGGAATTATAAACTGCACTTTATAGCTCTCTTAAAGTGCAGTTCAAAGAGTTTATAAAGTGCAGTTCAAAGAATGCTAATGTTGTTATTGCAGATAAGATAAAATAAAAAACGGCTATGGCTTTATTTAATAAAGACCATAGCCGTTAGACTTTGTACAAATTATCGCACGAAATTTGATAAACTTGCTGATAATTAGTGCTTATAGTGGACCAGGAGGGGCTCGAACCCTCGTCCAAACGAGGAAATCATATGCTTTCTACACGCTTATCACTGACTGAATTTTCGTATGCTGGCAAGACCAGTGCCACCAACCAGCATCTTATCCTCTAAAGATTTCACCCACATTGCGAGGCCAATGTGAATTAGCGCCGATTTACCTGCACCACCTGATCAAGACGCTTCGGAGCAACAGCTCTTGGGTGATGTCTCGTTCCAGCACCTTGTGCCGGAATAAAGCCAATCTACTATACTTCGATTAGGCAGCGAGAGCAAACTTGTTTTCGCCAGTTAAATTGTCGAAAGCCGAGATTTAAGTGCCCACTTTCAGGCGCACTGCGTGCTTACATACCATTCCGACCCGCTGTCAAATCCAATCTGGCCCGAGAAGGATGATTCTGTAATTGGGCTGCAAATGTAATGTTTTCTTCTTGTTTTCCCAAGTGAAGTGGGAAAAAAGTTTCTTGAATTTTCTCACTTTAGTGTTTTTCCTTAATCTTTTGCTGTGTAGTTGTGCTGAATGGTTTATGTGTTAATTGTAACTTATATAAGTATGGGAGGAAGTGAAGAATGTGTAGTATAAGGATAAATTCGTAATTTTGCATTTTGATGCCCGAAAAGGGTTAACTCGAATGACCATATGTTAGCAGACGAACAACGTACTTATATAGCTATCGACTTGAAGTCGTTCTTTGCTTCGGTAGAATGTGTGGAGAGGGGACTTGATCCGCTTTCTACCCACCTCGTTGTGGCTGATGCTTCGCGCACGGAGAAGACGATCTGCTTGGCAGTTTCTCCGTCGCTCAAAGAGTATGGCATAGGCGGAAGGGCACGGCTGTTTGAAGTGGTGCAGCGCGTAAGGGAAGTCAATCGCGAAAGAGGTGCACGACTCCACGGAGGGCGTTTTACGGGAAAATCCACCTTTGCTCCCGAGCTCGCGGAGCATCCTGACTGGGCGCTCGATTATATAGTAGCCACTCCTCGGATGTCGCACTACATTGATTATAGTGTGCGCATATATGGCATATATCTCCAATACATAGCCCCTGAGGATATTCATGTATATTCTATTGATGAGGTCTTTATCGATGCCACTCCTTATTTGTCCACGTATCATGTCACGGCACATCAGCTTGCTCGCAAGATGATCAGCGATGTGTTAGCTCAGACTGGCATTACAGCCACGGCTGGGATTGGCACGAATCTCTATTTGGCCAAGGTGGCTATGGATATTGTTGCCAAGCATTTGCCTGCCGATGCCGATGGTGTGCGCATAGCCGAACTGGATGAGCAGAGCTATCGCCAGACGCTGTGGACTTACCGCCCGCTAACGAAGTTTTGGAGAGTAGGGCGGGGTATAGCGCGCCGGCTTGAGCAACAAGGCATGTACACCATGGGCGATATCGCTCGTCAGTCTGTGCGCAATGAAGAACTCCTGTATCGGCTCTTTGGCGTGAATGCAGAGTTGCTAATCGATCATGCCTGGGGGTGGGAACCTTGTACCATCCGTCAGATCAAGGCCTATCGACCTGCATCGAAATCGCTCAGCAATGGTCAGGTGTTGCAATCGCCCTACACGTTTGACAAGGCTCGTGTGGTGGTGCAGGAGATGGCAGAGAACGCAGCGCTTGTGCTTACAGATAAGCATCTTGCTTGTTCGCTACTTAGAATAGATGTAGGTTATGATCGTGAGAGTGTGAATCTGCCACAATTTTTTGCTGTATATCATGGCGATATTGTGGCAGACCCTTACGGACGAAGTGTGCCAAAGCCCGCACATGGTACGATTCGCTTAGATAAGCCTACAGCTTCAGCACGTCTCATCGTACAGGCTGTACTGAAGGCGTTCGATTCTTGTGTGAATCCTCACTTACTTGTGCGTGGTATGAATCTTACGATGACTCAATTGGTCGACGAAAAGACTGCTCTACGTCAAGCAGCGAAGCCCGTGCAGCGCGATCTGTTCGACAGTCTGGAGGAGAATGTAGTGCAAAGGCAGCACGAACAGCAATTTTTCGAGAAAGAGCGTAAGGTGCAGCAAGCCATGCTCCACATAAAGAAGGCTTTTGGAAAGAACGCGATACTGAAAGGCGTTAACTTTGCCGAGGGAGCTACTATGAGAGATCGTAATTCACAAATAGGAGGACACAAAGCATGAATCATTCAGAAGAAGATGGCGCAAAAGCCTATGCCGACATTATCGATATGCCACATCATCGTTCCACACGTCATGCACCTATGAGTATGCACGATCGAGCGGCACAGTTTGGCAGTTTCGCAGCACTCACGGGACATTATGAAGCCATAGTAGAACGAGCTCGCCACACCGAGCAGCAGCTACAATTGAGCGAAGACGAACGCGAACTGCTCGATAGTCAACTATCAGAAGTGATCCAAAGAGCCGAGGATCATCCCGCAGTGACGTTGGTATGCTTCGTCCCCGACGAACTGAAAGAAGGAGGGGAATACCGAGAATATAGCGGACAAATATTGAAATACGATGATCTTTCTCGTGTAATCACGATGGAAGGCGGCATAGAAATCCCCCTTTCTCATGTCATTTCGTGCAAAGACTGATATCATCAATACGAGCAAGCTAATGCTCTTCTAAGCACAAAATACGGTTCAAATCACCATCCCAACCAGGGAAAATCGAGGAAAAATGAAGTTTTTTTGAAAAAAACACCGATTTCGTTTGGTAGGAACGATAAAAAGCTATACCTTTGCACTCGCAAAACAGAAATAACGGCTCCTTAGCTCAACTGAATAGAGCATTTGACTACGGATCAAAAGGTTATAGGTTTGAATCCTATAGGAGTCACTCTCTAAGACTTTAATTTCTGTTTTTGCACACTGGCTCCTTAGCTCAACTGAATAGAGCATTTGACTACGGATCAAAAGGTTATAGGTTTGAATCCTATAGGAGTCACAAAGAAGGATTTCGTTTCGGCGAAATCCTTCTTTGTATATAAGGATATGTACAAGTGTTTTTTGTCCTTTCTGTCCTTTTTTGTCCAATTTATGACAACGGATGTGCTCTTTTATTCTTAACTTTGCATGTGCTTCGGCTCAGCAATTGAAAGTATGGAGCAGTTAGAAGTATGGATATTGTTAATTCAAGTTTCAGATTCAGCCTGCCCATCCTAAATCCGAAACTTCAGTTGTTAATATACCCTTGTAACGCTTTTGCAGTTGATATGAATGATAATCGTTTTTCCGAAATCTTTAGCATGGATGGTGAGGGCGACCTCACCAAGGCGTTTGTTGATATAAGTGTGGTGCAGAAGGCCGAACAGACGACGCTGAAGGCTAAGAAGGACGGACAATGGTGGATATTGAAAACCGTGAGCAAAGACTGCACAAACGTGAAGTTTTGGGGGAATCTGCTTCAGAAGGAATGCGACATACAGAGCCGACTCAATCATCCGAATATCGCGAAAGGATGCGGTATGGAGGAAGTCGAGGGGTGGGGGCTTTGCTTCGTGCAAGAATGGATTGACGGCATAGACTTGAGTGAATGGCTCTCGCAAGGGCATAAGTGGCGTGAACGTCTCAGAGTGTTTCATCAGTTGCTCGATGCGTTGAGCTATCTGCACCAAGAGCAAGTGGTACATCGCGACCTTAAGCCTGAGAATGTGATGATTACTCACAACGGCAATAACGTTAAAATTATAGATTTCGGATTTGCTGACACGGATAGCTATACTGAACTGAAGCAACCCAGTGGAACCGCAGGATACACCTCTCCCGAACAGATGAACTGTAGCGAAGCTGATTGTCGCAACGATGTCTACAGCCTTGGGTGCTTGATGCTCGATCTGCAATTGGGACGATTTTATAATCGTGTGGCACATCGCTGTCTCTTGCCCATCCAGAAGCGCTATCATGACGTGGAAGAGGTGTGTCAAGCTTTTCGCCGTAGGAGGCGGATGTGGCGGAGCATTGTAGCAGGAGTATCGCTTGTACTGATAGCTCTTGTGGGGTGGGGCGCGTATATGGTGCACGAGGAGAATGGACGTCCGAAGTATGAAGAAGTGGCTCAATTCCGTGTGGCGAATATGAAGTACACTTCCTGGGGCGGCTTAGCGGCTTCGGCGCAACTGGCAGCGATGAAGGAAGAACAGCTTGTGGTGCCTGCTGAGGTGACTGACAAGGGGCTTACTTATAAGGTGTCAGAGTTGGGCTTCGATAGTTTTAAGAACGATACGTTACTCAAGACCGTGGTTGTGCAGTGCAATGCCGGTGTGATGAATATCTTGAAAGGCTCTTTTAAGGGGTGCAATCATTTGGATAAGATCTACTTGATGTGGCCCAATGGCGTAGTAGGCATCGGTTCAGAGATTTGGCCCTGCAGCACGGACGAGGTGTTTGACGCACGCCATTATTCAGAAGTGACCATCTACGTACCAGCTCACTTGCTCGGTGCATATAAGCGCAGCGTGTGGCGCAAGTTTAAGCATATAGAAGCCATATCGGGGGGGGTAAAATTCAACTTTAAGATTTAAGCAGCCCCCCCCCCTCTGTTCGCGCCCATTATATCTTGGGCAAGAAATCTCAGCATACCCCCTCCATCGTGGGTGGCGAGAAGGCAAACAGCAAAGATTATCTACAAAAGTATCCGCTCTATACTTGATTATTCGTGAAGTATAGAGCGGATATGTTGTTAATTTTATCCGAAATACGCTTAATATTTAGCGAAAAAATCCTTTGCGTTTTAACAATGAATGTATCTTTGCGGCATGAAGAAGTCAACGATTTGGATCATAGCCATAGTAATGGGCATATTCTTCCTCGCTTTGCTATTTTTGCAGGCAAAGTACTTTGAGGAGGTGATCAATATGCGTAAGGAGCAGTTTGACGAGTCGGTGACTCGAAGCCTCTATCAGACTGCTCGCAACTTGGAGCTCAATGAGACCAAGAAAGGACTCGAAGCACAATTCTCCAATCAGAAAGGACGCACCGATAGCACCCAAGCTGCTAAAGGCCCTACAGCCTTTGAAGTCCGTATGCATACTAACATACCAGCTAATGTGCCCAAGGGCTTATTTTTGGACAATTTGAACGATAACTCCACTGACGAGTCTCTGCGCGACTCCGTAAAGCAGCGCTACATCTATCAGCGTGCCATGCTCAAGGAGGTGGTCTACGACATACTCTACAAGGCAAGCAACAAGCCGCTTGCAGAGCGCATAGACTTCCCCAGTCTCGACAGCGACCTCCGCACGGAGCTTCGGAGCAATGGCATCAATATCAACTACCACTTTCGGGTGACCACCTCAGATGGTCGTGAAGTATATCGCTGTCCGGAGTATTCAGCAGATGGCGATCGCTACACCTATCGCCAGGTGTTGTATCCCAATGATCCATCGGCTCAGAAGGGCATACTCTACATTCACTTCCCCGATATGCAGAGTTTCCTCTTCTCAAGTGTGAAGTTTATGATACCAGCTATCATCTTCACCCTGATGTTGCTAATCGTATTTATCTTCACCATCTGGTCGATCTTCCGCCAGAAGCGCCTCACAGAGATAAAGAACGACTTTATCAACAACATGACCCACGAGTTTAAGACACCAATCTCCACCATCTCTCTGGCAGCACAGATGCTGCGCGACCCCTCGGTGGCAAAGAGCGAGACCATGTTTAAGCACATCTCGGGCGTAATCGTCGACGAAACGAAGCGTTTGCGTTTCCAAGTAGAGAAGGTACTGCAGATGTCGATGTTCGATCGCAAAGCCGCTACCTTCAAGCGCAAAGAAGTAGATGCCAACGTCTTGGTGCAAGACACCGTCAACACCTTCCGTCTTAAAGTGGAAGCCTCGGGCGGCAAGATCGATGCCCACCTTGATGCCGAGAATGCTATCGTCTTCGTAGACGAGATGCACTTCACCAACGTCATCTTCAACCTCATGGACAATGCAGTGAAGTATAAAGCTGAAGATCGCGAACTCAACCTCGTGGTGGCCACTCGCAATGAGTCGGACGATAAGCTCGTCATCACCATCGCCGACAATGGTATAGGCATCAAACGCGAAGACTTGAAGAAGATATTCGAGAAGTTCTATCGTGTGCATACCGGCAATCGTCACGATGTCAAAGGCTTCGGCCTTGGTCTGGCCTACGTACACAACGTGGTGAAAGCACTCGGTGGTTCTATCCATGCAGAGAGCGAATATGGCAAAGGCACTAAATTCATCATCACCCTCCCGTTGATGGGGTGATGAGACGGGTAGGTCGGGGCAAGTCGACGCTCCCTTTCTCTACTTAATAAAGTAAACTTGAAATCAAAACAATTAAAACCATAAGACTATGATCACTTCAGAAGAAAAGATGAAGATCCTCCTCTGCGAGGACGATGAAAACTTGGGCATGTTGCTCCGTGAATATCTGCAGGCAAAGGGCTACGATACAGAGCTCTGCCCTGATGGCGAAGCTGGCTATCGCGCTTTTACTCAGAATAAGTACGACCTCTGTGTGCTCGACGTGATGATGCCTAAGAAGGATGGTTTCAGCCTCGCACGCGACATTCGTCAGGTCAACGAAGAGACTCCTATCATCTTCCTTACGGCCAAGACTCTGAAGGAAGATATCCTCGAAGGCTTCCGCATTGGCGCTGACGATTACCTCACGAAGCCATTCTCTATGGAAGAACTCACCTTCCGTATCGAAGCCATCTTGCGCCGCGTACGTGGCAAGAAAAATCGCAACCGCACGCACTACAAGATCGGTTCTTTCTCATTCGATACGCAGAAGCAGATCCTCTCTCGCGGCGATCAGCAGACGAAGCTGACCACGAAGGAAAGCGAACTCTTGAGCCTTCTCTGTGCTCACGCCAACGAAATCCTTCAGCGCGACTTTGCTCTGAAGACCATCTGGATAGACGACAACTACTTCAATGCTCGTTCGATGGATGTATACATCACGAAGCTCCGTAAGCACCTCAAAGCCGATGAGAATGTAGAGATTATCAACATTCACGGTAAGGGCTACAAACTGATCTCTCCAGAGCCCGAGAATGAGTAAGGTCTCTTTAAGTAATAAGTAACAAGTAATAAGTAATACATTGTGGCAGAGGCTATTCAGCCAATACCGGGGGCGACGCGTCCTCGCGTCGGCATCATCTGCAAACATGATACTCTCTAAATAGTTCTGTGGGCGACGCGTCTCGCGTCGGCATGATCGGGAATGAAAGATATGCTAGCATTCTCTATTACGCCGACGCGGGACGCATCGCCCACAGAACTATTTAGAGGGCAGCTCGTTCGCAGATGATGCCGACGCGAGACGCGTCGCCCACGGTACAGGCTGAAATGCTTCATATGCTCTCATAAACTTTTTCTCCTTACTTGCCTACACTCCTACACTAAATGCTCGAAACTGTTTGTATATCACGATTTTATGCAGTGTAGGCAGAATGCCTTTGCTTACACTCTTCTTGCACATAGCTTACATCCGATTATACCTTGGAAGAGAGCGCACTTCTCCGCGAGTTGTTGAAATTATCCTATGGTGCTGTTGAAATTATCCTATGGTGCAGAAAAAATTATCCTATGGTGCTGTTGAATTTATCCTATGGTGCAGAAAATTCTTTTCCAAGGGATAATTTTCAAATGAGTAATGCCCATTACTCTTCCTATTTCTTTCAATTGCCATCGTGCGCAAGCAGTGCTGGAGAAGTGCAAGCAGAGTGTAGCTTCTCGTATTACGCAATGCGCTGGAAATCAACTGATAAATTCGATAAGAATGTAGGATGATAACTGTCTGACAGGAAAACTCTCTGTAACGCGTGCGTACGTATATGCGCGTGAGAAGAGTGAATCCATTGTCATTGTGTTTTAAAGAGGGGAAGCGTGCGTACGTATATGCGCGTGAGAAGAGTGGGGTAGGGATTGGAAAAAAGTGAACAAACTGTACACTCTTTTTGCCCATCTCTAAAACTCTTTGCACCTTTGCATCACACGTTCCCCGTCAACTAAGAAATCCGCCAGCGTGGGCAACAATGTGTCCCCTTTAAGGACGTCAAATATCAACACGTCGGACACTTCTTGCTGATTAAGCGGCTTTTTTAGTGAGATAAGGGCAGCGAAGTGAGAGAAAATTAGTACTTTTGCCCTCATAAAGTAAACGAAACTCTATACGAAACGACGAATGAAAAAGTATCTCTACATACTCCCCCTGCTGGCTATGGCTTGCGCCATGCTCTTCCAATCGTGCAATGACGACGAGACCTATGCTGATAAGCGTAAACGCGAGAATAAGCAAATCAATGCCTTCCTTACGTCGGGTGTGCAAGTGCAGAGTGATGATGACGACGAAGAATTCTTGCTCAACGTACCGGGTAATATCAAGGTGATCTCAGAAGATACGTTCAATCAGCAAGACAGCACTACGGATGTGAAAAAAAATGAGTACGTTCGCTTCGATCGTACAGGTGTATATATGCAGATCCTTTCCAAAGGATCGGGCGAGAAGATTGCCGAGGGTGAACACCTGCGCATATTGTGCCGATACACTGAGTTTAATATCGCAGCCGACACGATTCAGTCGTCCAATCGCACGGTGGCCACCTCGATGAAGCCCGATGTAATGTCGGTCTACAACAATTATGGCTCTTTCTCGGGCAATTTCCTCTTGGGCGGTGTGATGTACAGCACGTACAATTCGGCTGCTGTTCCACCAGCTTGGCTGATACCACTTACCTATATCAACTTAGGTCGCCCCAATTCGGAGGATGCAGAGTATGCCCATGTACGCTTGATTGTGCCCGGATCGCAGGGACAGGCCAATGCTTCGTCAAACGTATATCCGTGCTTCTACGATATTACTTACGAACGCGGCAAATAATCTACACACACATGTGTGTGAGGGAGTGCTTCCACGTGTACTCCTTACAGGAGAATCGCTCTCGCGAGCTATGTATAAGAATGCTTGCGGGAGCGATTTTCTTAATAAAGCCCTAAACCGCCTTGCTAATGCCTCTCTATTCCCTTAAATCTTTTCCTCTTATACTCCGTCGCTTCTTGCTGATAGTCACAATCTTTTTGGGCGGAATCGTACGTCTTTGCGCGCAAGTGCAGGATGGGCCTTACATGACGTGGGACGACTTCGTGCTCGACTATTGGGACAGTCAGAAGGCTGCCGACGATACAGAGGGCGATGCCGAAAGGCTTGAATCGCTTGAAGACCTCGCACACCACCCCTTGCAGCTCAATCGTTGCACGCGAGAGGATATACAGCAGTTTCCCTTCCTCGACGAGGCACAGGTGGACTCTCTGCTTAGTTATCGAGAGCGGAAGCGCGGCTTCGTGTCGCTGGGTGAGCTGCAGATGGTCAAGGGTATGGACTACTTCACGCGTTGCAGGCTCTCTCTCTTCGTGCGCTGCGATTCCGCCTATCCGCCTTCGGCTGTATTCCTGCAGCGTATGGAAGAGGACAATCGGTTAGGGAAGAAGATGATAAAGGGAAGACATGAACTGGAAACAAGGCTCGACATGCCGCTCTATCGGCGAGCAGGCTACACCACGCCCGACATACCAAGCAAGACAAACTATTATATCGGTAACGCATTGCACCATGTGATGCGTTACCGATATGCGTATAAGCGTGAGGTGATGTATGGGCTGACGATAGAGAAGGATGGGGGAGAACCCGTAGCGAAACGGGGATTTTATCCTTACGACTACCTGTCGGGCTTCGTATTGCTCCGTCCGAAGGATAGACCGTGGAGCATGGCGGTGGGCGATTACAATGTATGGAGTGGTAATGGGCTCTTGCTCGGTCGCCGCATGTACGGTGGACGTGAGGTTGAGGCTCGGCAGACGAGAAATACTTTAAGCCTCTTCAAGGCACATACATCGACCGAAGAGATTGACTTCTTCCGAGGAGCAGTGGGCGCCTGGAAGTGGCGGAGCATGGACGTGATGGCATTTGCTTCGTATCGACGATTGGACGGCAGACTGAGCAATGCCTCAAGCGATACCGTGACCACGCTCCTACAGACCGGACTTCATCGTACCCTGAGCGAAATCGAAGCTCGACGCACGGTGGGCTGTTTCACTGCTGGATGGCATTGGAGCTGGAATCAGAAGCATTGGGGTGTGGCTACGGATGGGGTGTGGTCGCATTTTAGCAAATACGTTTCGCCAGCAGAGCGATGGTACAATGCGCACTACTTCCGTGGACAGACGGCGCGTTCGCTTTCTGCTTCCTATTATATAGAACTTTCCAAGCTGTCCTTCCAGGGCGATGTGGCGACCGATAGAGAGTGGCACGTCTCTACGGTGCACCGACTGCTATATGCTCCGACGAGGCATCTTCGCTTCGGATTGCAGTATCGACAGTTCTCCCCGCGCTTCGTGTCGCTCTATGGCCAGGCTTTGCAGCAAGCTAACCGCGTGGCTAATGAGCAGGGAGTGCTCCTCAATGCTTATGCGCTGATAGGGAAGTCCGTGGAGTGGTCGGGCTATGTGGATCTGTTCCGTTTTCCTAAGCCCACGTATCAGTCGAGACAGCCTAATGCCAAGGGCATGGAAGCCATGTGCCAGTTGGCTTATCGCTTGTCAAATGATTGGCGTTTGCTGATGCGCTACAAACTGAAGTCTCGTCAGTACACTTTGACACTCGACGAGCAACAAGGACTGGAGTATCGCACCGTGCAGAAGTTGCGCCTCTCCAGTGTGTGGACTCATGCACGCTACGAACTGACTACGCAGGCGGATGCCAGTTATGCCCATCGTCAGTCGGGAAAGCATAGTCTCGGGTGGATGATCTCTTCGCGTGCAGCGTGGAAGGCTTCTTCTCGATGGGGGCTGAAAGCATTCGGAGCATTCTTCTTTACGGACGATACGGAGAGCATGCTCTATGCTTACGAGCCGCAAATGCTCCACGCCAGTGCATTCCCGAACTTTGCTTATCATGGCATGCGCGGCGTGGTGATGGGACATTATCAAGTGCTCAAAGGCTTAACGCTTTCCCTGCGTCTGGCCTCTACTCATTATTTTAATCGCGACCACTTCTCCTCTCGCTTAGACGAAATTTCATCTTCTTGGAAAAACGATCTATCCGTACAAGTGAGGTGGGTCATGTAAATCTCAAGCAGACTATGGTATTCCTAATAATAGTAAATTCTATTCGACCTATGAAAGATCTTCTACGTTTCTCTACGAACATTCAGCGCCTACTGACGTTGCTAATATTTCTCTGCTGGGCGGGACTAATATCTCGAGCTATGGCCCAGTCTGATGTGTATGTGCGAGTGTCCCTGCACGAACAGCCTGCGGAGGGTATTTATGCAATTAGCGGATTTGATGATAAGGACAATGGTAAAGGAAGAGAAGTTTTTCTCTCGTCTGAAAAAGTTACAAGCGATCGCATGAAAGCAGAAAAACTTGACGTGGATGCTGAAAGCAGACAAGTGACTATACAGGATGCAAAGTTCTTGTGGAAACTCACGTACGATGCCCAAGGTCGTGTGCGCCTATATTCGCCCGCGAAAAAGATGTACCTCGCTCGAAAGGAAAATGGGGAGAGAGGTCTGAAATTAGTATCATCAGTTGATAATAGATGCTTGTGGCGCTTTGAACTATTGCCCTCGGGAGCATTGTACCTATACGATGCGACGAATTCAGAACGTATGTTGTGCGCTTACTGGGATGCAACGAAGTCTGTCTTCAACAATTATTCTGCTGCCTCCAATCCTCGTGCGAAGGAAGGCCTTATGCTCTATCGCTCCATGAGCTATGCTCCTTCGAGCGTAAATCGTCTTCCGCAGGAGGGACAAACGCTCTGCTTAGGTTCGGCAGACGAAGTGCGCGCAAAGGGCGGTGCGCCATTGACGTTGACAGATTATCTGCTAAGCGATGGTAGCTTGGCGCCTACAGACGAGATGGCGCTTTGGAAAGCTGAGGAGGTTGACCTTAGTGCACAGTCTTTCCTATTGCATGGAAGGGAGGGCTATCTCTCTTATGCTCTGGTGGAGACTGCTGAAAGGGCTAAGTGGATGCTCAAGGATGGGGCTATCTGCACGCTTGAGGAGCAACCTCGCTATCTGTGCTATATGAGAGATGGATGGAAGATGCTTCCTAAGGACGAAGCCTCCTCTTTGGCTCGAATGTATATGGTAGCAGAAAATCCAGAAATTGAGATGCGTGCTGACGGAGTGGGAAGACTCTCTGGAGGATGGACGGCTTCGGCGCTCTCGGAAATAAAGTGGGACGAGATGCTTTGCTTAGACTTGACGCAAATACATTTACCACAGAAGCATTTCGACTTTAAGAATCAGGCCTTGCGCAATGCTCCCATCTTTGTGGCTGAAACGGAAAAACAGTTCGTTCAGAGCGGTTGGCGTTTCGTCGTGGTGTGTGGTGCGGATGGCAATCAGTTGCTTGACGCGCGGCTGCAGCTGACGGATAAAATGCCGTTTTATACAGATCGTGCTTTTCACGTTGAGCAAGGACAAGTGGTCTACCAGCGTGAGCAGATTCAGCCCGATCGGTGGCAAACGGTGAGTCTGCCTTTCGATGCCAAAATAGTGAAGGGACGTGCATGCGCGCTCACAGCTACAGATTTCTCATTCTCTGCTGTAGATGTGCTGAGTCGAGGAGAGGGCTACATTGCTTTGGGCGATTCAGTGACGCACCTTTTAGTTGTAGAAAGTCAAGCTGGAGAGGTGCAAGCAGTCGAAGCGGAAAAACCTTTAAAAGGAACATTCCTGTCGAAGCAAATTAGCGCTAATCAAGGACCAATCTATCTGCTCCATCCCGTCAAGCAGCAATTCGTGAGAGCAGGAGAGGGCAGTATGCTCAGTCCCTTCCGCGCTTATCTGCAGACGGAGGCGCAGCGTGCAGAGAGCATTCGCTTGCTGCGGATGCCGAGGTAATCAAGGCCTTATCCATTCGGGCACATCGTGTTCTCGATTACGTTCCGACATGCCGAGGCTGATGATGCTGATCTTCACGTCTCCAGCCATCAGTGCGGCATGGGCACAGGCACGGACAGTGCTACCAGTAGTTATCATATCGTCTACTATCAGCACGTGTTTTCCCGCGATGGTTGCTTGATCTGTAAGTGTGAAGATGTTTTTAACATTCTCCATGCGGTCGCGTTCGTGGAGGTGTGTCTGTGTAGGATTATCTACTGTGCGGCATACCGACCAAGTGTCGACGGGTATACCCGTAACGCGGCTGATTCCCTGTGCTAATCGTTCACTCTGATTGTAGCCGCGCTGCTTAAGGCGCTTGGCTGATAGCGGTATGGGGATGATACAGTCTATGCCCGAGAAGAAATCCGTACCATCGAGATCGTGAGCCATGAGTTCGCCCATGTTTATAGCAAGGTCGGGATTATTGTAGTACTTAAACTGAAAAAAGATCTGACACATCTCCGTCTTGGCATGATAATAGATGAGACTATGAGCACGCTCCGTGCAGACAAGGTCATCCCAAAGATTGCGTTCCAAAATGCTATTCTTCTTGCCTTGCAGGTGGGTAAAAGGCAACTTGAGTAAGCAGGTCAGGCAGACGTGGTGCTCATTGTTCAGCAATCTGTTGCCACACACGCAGCAATAGCGTGGAAACAGAGCATCGCTGGCTTGCATGATCAGCAGTTTAAGCCGTCTGAATAGGGCGGGAGAGGGAGGCATAGTGGATTAAGGTAACGTGTTGATGGAATTAGTTAAGATGTTCGTAGGGCTCAGCCTATACTGGGGTGACGGGAAGTCATGAATTACCATGAATTATCCATGAATTACCATGATTTTATCAATAATTCTAAACAGGGATCTTCAAGCAACGAAATTCGTGACCCATTCATGATAATTCATGATTCTGTCGTGGTAACTCATGACAGAATCATAGTAGGGAAAGTATTAATGAATAATTAATGTTCAATTAATGGGCATTAATGTTCAAAAGAGCGCGAAGCGCAACTTACAGAATCTAAAGAACTTATCTTTTGATTTAGTACATTGCTTGTAAAAAAAGTGATACCAAGAGGCCTCTTACTTGCTAACCTATCAATTTGTGTCCCCCCGTCAACTAAGAATTGAGCAAAGTCCATTACTTGCGTACGAAGTTCATTTCGCTTGTGACTTTCACCAGTTTCCTACCTACAGCGCGCTTGATAGCATTACCCCCAATGGTGTGGTAGGTATAAGTACTGTCGGAGGTCTGTACGAATTCTATATCTTGTGAGTCCGACCCGATGTCGTTACTAAATCGGATAAGGGCTTTATTGTCTTTGATGCTGCACTTGGTAATCATCCAAGTGCCATAGATGCCATCCTTCATGTAGCCGTGCATCTTGCCGAGGAATGAAAATCCCGGCGCGGTCAGCGTTTCTTCGTAGAGATTGAGGTACATGTTTACCCCCGTCTCTTTGCAGAAGAAATGTCCTTCAAATGGGCGCTGCGCCATGGCAGTAAGGCCGCATAGGAAGGCAATGAGGGTGAGAATGTGTTTCATTATTGAGTAGGGTTGAAAGGAAATGGAATACCATGTGCTATTATGTCTATTCCTCATCGTCGAGGTGTGTACGTAAGATCATCGTTGTAGCGCCGATGGTAATGATGTCGCCATCGCTCACGTTGACGCGATCGTTGTCTGAGAGTATCTCGTTTTGCAGGAAAGTGCCCGTATTTGATGGGGCATCGCGTAGTGTGAATCGTGGTTCTGCGTTGGGCCGAGGCTTGACGGTGATGATGCAATGGGTGGTGTCCATGCTTGGGTCTACCGTCTTGATTGCTGCGTTGGCTTTAGAGCCTTTGATCAATCGACCTACCACGTTTTCTCCCTCATAGAGAGGAATCTCTTGCTTGAAGTGGAATGCATTTTCCAATACGATGAGTTTACCATAGATGGTCTGCTCCTCTTCTTCAGCTTCTTCTTCTGTAGCTGTGGGTTTGGGCTGAGGAATGCGTATTTTGAACTGCTTGTGGCATTCTGGACATTCGAATACCAAGATTCTTCCCGGCTCATATTTCGTTTCGTCGAAAAGTATGGATTCGTCACACTTGGGGCATCTGATGCGTTTCATTGCAAGGGGGGAATTGTATTGTGTAGGTAAGTAAGAATATAGAAAAGAGGGAAACTAAGCATATGCTCAAGCGGTCATAGCTCGTAGTTCCCCTCTTAATGGTTCTGTTATTTCGTTTTCATCACCCAAGCATCTTGGAATGCGCTGTGATGATGAAGTTTGCTCAGTGCTTCGTGAGCCTCATGCTCGGTAGCATAGTGTCCGTAGACCACTCTTACCATCCTTCCGCGCTTGTAGGGAGAGGCTTCGGCAAGTCCTTCCTTTTTTAGTTTTTGGGAGAAAGCGGAAGCATTGTCTTCGCTGATAGCGCTTGCGAGCACAATGGTGTATTTTACGTCAACTTTATCCATCGCTGATGAAGCAGGTTGCCTTGCTTCGTTGTGTGTCTCGGCAGTAGTTTGGGGCTGTTGTGCTACTTCTTCAGTGGCAGGGGCAATTTTGTTAGGCTGTTCTGCACCTGCCTCTGCTGCAGTTGCTTGCTGATGAAGTTCGGTTTGTACAGGTTGGGCTGTTTGTACTGTTTGTGTCGTTTGTGCAGCAGGGCATGCTTGGGGACTGTGAAATAGCTGTTCGTAAATTACTGAAGCGGCTTGTCGCTCTGTCGGAGTGGTGTCGCTTACGGGGGTAACCCACAAGCAGTAGAAGAATACTGCTACGATGGCAGCTGCTACATAGTTGACCAATTCGCGATTGATGCTGATGGTATAACTCTTCTCTGTACGCTTTAAGCGCACCTTCTTCTGCTTGCCCTGTGTGGTAGCAGTTTCGGCGCTTTCTTCTTTTTCTTTCTTGGTGAGCAAGGGCTGAGTCACGGCGTCCAAACCATAAAGTTCGGGCGAGAGTACACCAGCTTCGCAAGGAATAAAGTTGTACTTACCGCCTACGCCAAGGGTCAATTTGCCAATGCCTGAAAGTTCGTACTCGCCTTCTTCCTGTAGCTGTATCTTGAGTTGCTGTACGGAATTGTTGATGAGCTTTACGGTCTCAGGGTAGTTGGTATCGTAGGCTTGCATATATGACTGAACGAGTAGCCCATCATTGAGCGTGAGCTGCGGATTGAAGCCAACGCTGCGGCACGGGGGCAAAAACAACATTTCATCGTCAATGCGGCGTGCAGGCACATACTGCGTAACGAATCCGCCCAATCCGGGCACTATCACGCAGTCATGCTTCAGCAAGAGGCTTTCAATATGTTTGGAGAGTTCAATCATACTGCAAAGTTACGTCTTTTATTTGGATGTGGGCAACCCTCTGAGTAGGTTTTTTCAAGCAAAATTTGTTTTTATTTTGACCTTTAAATGCAACCCTTTCAGTATCAATGGATTGCGAAAGTAGGGCTTAAAGGGTGTCCTTGTAGCGTATGTAGCTCGTATTGTGCTAATTGTTAGGGAAGCTTTAAGTCCATCCCGACGGTGATGGTGTTGGCATCTTTCAGATGGTTGGCTTCAATGATCTTTTGCGCATATTTGTCAGAGCCGTAATAGCGGCGTGAGATGCGATAGACGTTGTCGCCTATCTTTACGCGATGTGTTGCTGGACGCGCGTTTTCTTGCGTTGGTTTAGGGGTGGGTGTCTTAGGCGTAGGAGCGGGTTGAGGCTTCTCTACTACTTGTGCGGGCTGAGCGGGAGCAGATTGAGCGGGCACAGGCTCTGCCGTAGGCTTCGGCTCTGGTGTAGTAACTGGGCGTTGAACGCTATCTGTGCGTTCTGGCTTGACGCTATCGGTGGGTTGAACCGAGGAGGTGGAACGAGGATTCTCTACCGCGGGTGTTGCAGGTGCGTTGGCATCCCATGTATTGCCAATGATGGGAAGCGAACAAGGGCAGAATATTCTGAAATAGCCTGCAAAGTAGCTGGCTAACATTAGCAAGATGATACCCAGGATGATGGCCGATGTCTTCCACCAATTGCGCTTACGAGGCATAGGGGTTTCGTTGTAGGTATAGCCTATGGTGGCGTTGCTATGGTTTTCGTGTTGCTGATTGTTACCTTCTTGGGGTGTGATAATGGGTTGGGTAGGAGTGACTACAATCTCTTCGTCGGCGGAGGATTGACTCTGTTTTTCGTCCTCTGTAGCTGAGGGGGATGAGACAGGCTGTTGTGCTTGCTCGGGTTGCGAAGCAGATTGTGCTGAAGTCTCTTCTTTTTGTTCTTCTTTTTGCCCTTCTTTTTGCCCTTCTTTTTGCCCTTCTTCGTTATCTTCTTGTTCTTGCTTTCCTTCTTGTGCGGCTGGCTGTGTGGGTGAAGAATCGGGTTTAGCGCTTACGATGGGCATAGGTTCAGTCGTGTGAGGCACGGTCGTCGATTCTTCATCGTTATTTGTATTGGGTGCTGAAGCGGCAGACGATTCTTCGTTTGTAGTATCGTCATCATTAGCTTCGGCCGTTTCTTCGGTTCCTTCCTCTTCTTCCTCTTGCATTTCTTCGTCTACGATCTCAAACTCTTTCATGTCGGTGTCGTCGTTGAGATCGACTGCTTCGAAGTGGGCGAACGGACGGTTTACTAAGTCCTTCATCGTCGTATCGGGCGTAAAGGAGATCTTTGTGTGTTCGCTAATTTTGAAGCGTTCGCCCGTATTGATGTTTACGCTCTCGCGTTCGCTCACAGATACCAGTTTGAAAGTACCGAATCCTTTAATCTTTACAAACTTATCTTCTAATAATCCCTTCTCGATTACTTCAAAAAATGAGCGCACGAAGCTATCGGCATCTCTTTTACTGATGCCTTCACTCTTGACTAAGTAATCGGAAAAGTCCTGTAAGAGCAATTTCTTTTTCATTTTGCAGATAGAAGAGGTGGATATTTATGGAGTGGTGAACGTGAGGGGAGTGTAGCGTGTGTGTCTTTTTACGGAGCGGGATCGAAGACTGCTGTAGGGTGCTGCTCTATAGAGTCGTAGCGCTGAGTAGTTCTTGTGTAGAGCGACATTGGGCGAATGCAGTGTCGAAAGTTACTGCATCTTCTCCTTAAGAACTGTGCTTGGCTTGAAGGCAAGCACCAGCTTGGGCGGATTGAGTCGGCGCGTCTTGAGTTTGGGATTGACAACGACGCGTTCCATCTTCTTCTTTACTTCAAACACGCCAAAACCCTGTACGGCGAGTTGTGACTCGTCATCGAGTTTGTCGGCAATGCTTTCGGCAAAGGTGGTAGCCAACTTTTGCGAATCCTTGGCTGTAAGTCCTGTACGGGATGCCAAGGCATTGATGAAGTCTTTATTATTCACAATGAGAATGCTTTTTTTGGGGGGGGCGGAAGTGGTTCGGGATGTTAAGCAATAGAGCCGTAGAGGTCGAATTCTTCGCAGTCGTCGATGTGTACGTTGTAGAATTCGCCAATCTTTAGCGGAGCATCGGCGGGGCGGCTGATAAGCACTTCGCAGTCAACCTCTGGAGAGTCTGCTTCCGTACGTCCTACGAAGTATTCACCCTCTTGTCTGTCGATGATGACACGCTGTGTGGTGCCGATTTTAGCTTCGGAAAGCTCGGCGGCAATGCTCTCTTGCAGCGACATGATGCGGTCAAGGCGCTGTTGCTTCACTTCTTCTGGAACATCGTCCTCATAGTTTTCGGCGGCATAAGTGCCATCTTCTTCACTATAGGCGAATGCTCCCATCCTGTCGAATCGGGCGGTGCGTACGAAGTCGAGCAATTCTTCGAAGTCTTTTTCTGTTTCGCCGGGGAAACCAACCATCAGCGTGGTGCGTATGCATATGCCGGGCACTTCTCGGCGCATGTCGCTGATGAGCTGAAGCGTCTCCTTCTTGGTGATGTGGCGCTGCATGCGCTCCAGTACGTGGTCGGAGATGTGCTGCAGGGCTATGTCGAGATAGTTGCACACATTGTCGTGCTTGCGCATCACGTGGAGCAGTTCCATGGGGAAGTGAGTGGGATAAGCATAGTGCAGGCGTATCCATTCTACTCCAGGAATTTCTGCCATCTGGTCGATGAGCTGCGGAAGGCGTTGCTCGTGGTAGAGGTCAATGCCATAATAGGTGAGCTCTTGCGCAATTACTTGAAACTCTTTCACCCCTTGTCCTACCAAAGTGCGCACCTCGTCGAGGATCTCTTCCATCGGGCGGCTTTTGTGCTTCCCTGTGATGATGGGTATGGCGCAGTAAGCACAGTGGCGATCACATCCCTCAGAGATCTTGATGTAAGCATAGTGCTTCGGGGTGGTGATAAGTTGTTCGTGCGTGGCAGCAGGAGCGGGTTCTGGCTCTGTACAGAGATCGTTGATGAGTTCTTTCCAGTTGAACTTTCCGTAAAACTTATCTACTTCAGGAATCTCCTCACGCAGTTCGGTGATGTAGCGTTCGGAGAGGCATCCCATCACGTATACACGATTGAGTTCGCCATCGGCTTTAAGGTTGCAGAGCTCGAGTATTTCGTTGATGCTTTCCTCCTTGGCTGATGCGATGAATCCGCACGTGTTGATTACGGCAATATCGCCATGTGTGGTGTCGGGATTGTGGTATACTTTGAAGCCATGCTCGCTGAAGAGGTTGAGCAGTTGTTCGGAGTCGACCAGGTTTTTCGAACATCCCATGGTGATGATGTCGACGGTATGAGTGGGTTGAGTAGTAGAATTGTTCATGCTGGTGTGCGTGGTAGAAATCTTTAGAGGTGGAAGAATCTATTAGCTCTTTTGGGGTGGTGGAGAGAGAATACGTTCTTACATTGGCAGTATTGTCGTACATCCGAAGAGCACTTGATAGTGTAAAAAAACTTATGCTATTGTGCCGACGCGGGGACGCGTCGGCCACAGAACTAATAGAATATACAGAGATCTTCTTTTAAATGTTGCTTCCTTCGAAGAGTGAGTTGACAAACTCAGTGCGGTTGAAGGGTTGCAGGTCGGTCATTTTTTCGCCCAGTCCGATGTATTTTACGGGCACTTTGAGTTGGTGAGAGATACCAATCACTACGCCGCCCTTGGCTGTGCCATCAAGCTTGGTGATAGCCAGTGAGGTTACGTCGGTAGCTTTGATAAATTGCTTAGCTTGTTCGTAGGCATTCTGTCCTGTGCTGCCATCGAGCACGAGCAATATTTCATCGGGAGCAGTGGGTACAACCTTTTGCATCACCTTCTTAATCTTGGTGAGCTCATTCATAAGTCCCACCTTGTTGTGAAGTCGGCCTGCGGTATCGATAATCACGACATCAGCGCCTTGTGCTTTGGCAGAGTTGACCGTATCGTATGCCACGCTGGCAGGATCGCTTCCCATCTGTTGCTTGATGACGGGCACGCCTACGCGTTCGCCCCAGATGACGAGTTGCTCTACAGCTGCTGCGCGGAAGGTGTCGGCAGCACCGAGCACTACTTTGAGTCCAGCCTTCTTGAATTGGTAAGCCAATTTGCCGATGGTAGTAGTCTTGCCCACACCATTCACGCCTACCACCATAATGACGTAGGGCTTGTGTCCTTCGGGAATGTCGAATCCTTCAGTGTCTTCATTTCCGCTTTGCGTAAGCAGATTGCCAATCTCTTCTTTCAGTATGGTATGGAGCTCGGATGTGCTGACGTATTTATCACGTGCTACGCGTTGCTCTATGCGCTGAATAATGTCGATTGTGGTGTCGGTGCCTACGTCTGAGGTAATCAGGATTTCCTCAAGTTGGTCGAGCACTTCATCGTCAACCTTGCTTTTGCCAGCAATGGCACGCGTTAGTTTACCGAAGAAGGTGGTCTTCGTTTTTTCGAGTCCGGCATCGAGAACTTCTTTCTTTTCTTTTCTTGAGAATATGTTACTGAATATACCCATGTGAATGTGTTAAACGGTGTGTGACTTGCTGAGGCTTCCGCTGTGGTGTGCCCCATTGCTGAATGTTTCTCCATCGCTTGTATGCATATATAAAGGTATATATGGCGTGCGATAGGTGGACATTCATCGTAACTTATGCAAAGTTACGAAAAAAAACGCTGAAAAATAGTTTTTGTGTATTATTCTTTGAAAATGAGCGTATCCTGTCTCTCATAGCGAAGGGTGTGGAGTGGGGCAGAGCTTAAGCAGTACGAGCTCTTTCTTCCTCGCGCGCGCGTTACAGCGATTTTCTCATTGTCTCGCTATCTATCTTGCACTTGGTTGCATTGAAAGTGCTGATAATCATTGCTTTGTGATGGTGTAATTAACCTTCTCGTCCCTCACTTTGCTATCATCGCCCCTCCCTCAGAATTATTACCCCTTGATCTTAATCCAATTATCCCTCCTAACAGTTTTAATTAGTCCCCCAAAGAGAATTTCTTGTTCCCACCACTAATCCCGACGGATAGAGTGTAGGCAAAGTGTAGGCAAAGTGTAGGCAAATGTTCATGTCATCTTTCTGTAATTCATTGAAGATTAGTCACTACCGATAAAAGGAGTGACAGATGAGCTAATTTTGGTCCTCAAATCGATTGAGTGCGCGCATGCGCGCACGCGAGAGATGCGGGTGCTTCTCAATTGGGGTTTTAGAAAGCCTCCTTTGTAGATCCTGTCAAAACCGTGCAAGATTAGATATTGGCAAAGTTGAATCCGAAACATCATTATCAATCAAATAAATATATAAACATGGCAAGTATAAAGATGAAATTCCGAGCTCCCCTTCATCAAGATAAAGTGGGCATGATTTACTTTCAGATTATCCACAGACGCCTGACGCGCCAGATAGCTACTTCGTATCGAGTGAATCTCTCAGAATGGAACGTGATAAATCGGAATATGAAAACGCCTGATGCTGCTCGTACGGAAGAGGGGAGTAGGCAACTGACAAGTATGATACAATCGCTTCAAGGTGAATATCGATTGCTCTGTCGAATCGTGGCGAACTTTGAGAAAAAACAGGAACCTTATTCGTCTGATAGCATTGTAAGCGTTTATCGGCAGATGGCGAAAGAATGCTCGTGGGTGGCGTTCATGCAGTCGGTCATCTCTGAGATGCAGAGAAATGGCCAATACAGCACGGCGCGCAATTATCAGTCAGCGCTTAATAGCTTCAGTCGATTTCTGGATGATGGGAGTCTTCTGCTCGACCAGATTGATGCTCAGATGATGCGTTCGTATGAGGCGTGGCTCAAGGTGCGGGGCGTCTGCAGAAACACGAGTTCGTTCTACATGCGCATACTTCGTGCTGTCTACAGTCGGGCTGTGGAAAAGGGGCTTGTGGAGGATCGTGCCCCCTTTCGCCGAGTCTATACAGGTGTGGACAAGACTCGCAAGCGAGCTGTTGGTATTGATGTGATCAAGGCTATTCGCCAACTTGATTTGACTCACTCAAGGGCATGCTTTGCACGCGATATGTTTGTTCTCTCATTTTGCCTGCGTGGTATTTCATTCATAGATCTTGCTAAACTTCGGAAAGCTGATGTTCGTGGTGGTTATCTACACTATACGCGCAGCAAAACGCGTCAGTCGCTCTCTGTAAAATGGGAACCTATCATGCAAGAGATGGTAGAACGCTATCAGACGGCTACAGCAGATTCAGAATATCTGTTCCCCATACTTCGGGGCGGTGTAGCCAATAATAAAGCGTACCACAACGTACAAATGCGCATAGGCTACCATCTGAAAAGGATAGCTTGCAAGCTCGGCCTGACAGAGAATCTTACCCTCTATGTGGCACGCCATTCGTGGGCAAGCATCGCCAGGGATAGCTGTGTACCCATGTCGGTAATAAGCGAAGCGTTAGGTCATGACTCCGAGCAGACCACACGAATCTACTTGCAATCCATACAAGCTTCGGAGGTGGATAAGGCAAATGCTCAAATCTTGAGAAAGATTTGAAGATAGCCTAACGAAGGTTGATCTCGATGCCATATTAGAGTAGAACGAAGAGAGAAGAGAAGGATACATGCGTCTATGTTAATTTTACTCATACCTTTGGCAACTTCAGATAATTGTAGTATTTTTACCCAATAATCTGCACTATAATAATTATGACAAGGAAATTATACCCCATAGGCATACAGACATTCGAGCGTATTCGCAAGGAAGATAAATTCTATGTAGACAAGACGGAGTATATCTATCGTATGACGCATACAGATGGTACGTATTTCTTCTTGAGTCGACCGCGTCGTTTTGGAAAGTCATTGCTTGTATCAACTTTTCAGAGTTACTTTGAAGGAAAGAAAGAACTCTTTGATGGGCTTGCAATAGAGAAGTTGGAGAAGGAATGGAAGGCTTATCCTGTGCTGCACTTCGACATGAGTCTGGGTAAGCATATGGATAATGAGCAACTGAACAGATACTTGTTGGATATCATCAAGGAGCAAGAAGAAAAATTCGGCTATAGCAATAATAGTACAGACTGTAACCTTCGCTTGAAAAATCTGATAACAACCGTTTTTAAGGAAACAGGAAAGCAGGTGGTAGTGCTGATAGATGAGTATGATGCACCATTGCTCGACGTTGCGCATGAGAAGGAGAGTCTTGACGTTTTGCGAAACACAATGCGCAATTTCTACAGTCCGCTGAAGGGGTGTGAGTCGATGCTTCGCTTTGTATTCTTGACAGGCATTACCAAGTTTTCGCAGTTAAGCATCTTTAGCGAACTGAATAATATCAAGAATGTGAGCATGGATGAGCCTTATGCCAGTATTTGTGGTATTACAAAGGAAGAGATGCTCACGCAGATGGATGGGGATATAGAGATGCTTGCTAAGAAGTTAGAACTAACGAAAGACGAAACCATAGAGAAACTGAAGGCTCATTACGATGGTTACCACTTCTGCTGGCCGTCGCCCGATGTGTTCAATCCGTATAGTTTGCTTAATTGCTTCGCCGATGGTAAGACCGAGTCGTATTGGTTTGGTTCGGGCACACCGACGTATCTTATTCATAAGATGAGAGAATTTAATGTGCAACCCTCTCAATTGGGCAGGATAAGGGCAAAGAAATCTTCCTTTGACGCAGCAACAGAAAGGATGATTTCGCTGACACCTTTGCTTTATCAAAGTGGTTATCTCACCATTAAGGACTATGATAAGCGTTTGGATGTTTATACGCTTGATATACCCAATGAGGAGATAAGAGTTGGGCTGTTCGATAGTCTGCTCCCTGGGTATGTGGGGCCAGAAATTGATGCAGGAAGAGTTGTTATAGCAGACATCTCAGCTTGTCTAAACTATGGCAATCTCAATGGCGCTATGCAATTATTGGCCGACTTCCTCGAGACCATTCCTTATTGTGATAATACCAATTACGAGGGGCATTACCAGCAGGTGTTCTATATTATCTTTGCTTTACTGACAAGCTACAACATCCAGGTGGAGCAGCACACAGCAAAGGGACGTATAGACATCACGCTTGAGACCGCCGATACCATCTACGTGATGGAACTGAAGTTGAATAAAAGCGTAGAAGAAGCATTGGCACAGATCGAACAGAGACATTATGCCGATGCTTTCAAGATGAAAGGCAAGAAGATTGTAAAGGTGGGCATGAACTTCTGCTTGAAGGATGAGGTGAACACCTTGGAATGGAAGATAGGATAGGACATTCCGTAACATAAATAATAGTGTACGCGTTGGTGGAATTTGTAAACGAGTTGATAAGTTAACAGGTGAACAGGCATGCTCGTCGAGTCCAACCATTCTTTTTTAACGAAACATGTAGTCTAAGACCTATTTACTTGTTAACCTGTTAACTTGTTAACCCGTCAACCAAGAAATCCGCCAATGGGTATAGTATACAGAAAAGCATCTCCATAATCCTTAGAAGGTATGGAGATGCTTCATTTGTATGAGTGAAGCTGTAATTTCAGCTTCTACGTTTACTGACGATTAAGCTTCAGTAGCTTCGTCTGTAGTCTCTTCGCCCTTGATGTAGTCGAGGAGCATGTGCATGGCAGCAGAGGTGGCAGAGGCAAGGTTCTTGTCGCGACCATTGTCTTCTTCTATCATGCGAGTAACGATCTTATCGGCATTACCCACTGCTATCCAGATAGTGCCTACGATTACACCGCTCTTTCCACCATCAGGACCGCCAGGACCAGCGTAGCCGCTGATAGCTACGGCGTAGTCGGTATTGAATAATTTATTGGCACCAATTACCATTTGGCGTACCACGTCTTCGCAGACGGGAGTCTGCTCTTCTATCACCTTGGGATCAACACCAAGAAGGTTTTCCTTTACCTCATCGGCGTAGCATACGAGGCCACCTTTATAATAGTTTGAACTGCCCGGCACGGCGGTGATCACGCTGGCTATGCGGCCAGCGGTGCAACTTTCTGCAGTAGCGAGAGTCTTGCTCTCACGCCACATGATTTCGTTGATTTCTTTGCTTACAAGTTTCAGATCTAAATCCATATGATTCGTATTTGTTCTAAGTATTAAGGGTGAGGCATTATAGCTGATAGAGAGTACACCGCATAGAATAGAGGGGCTAAACTATAATAGAGTGCGTGCTCGTGTGCTACATTCCTACATTGTAAATTCCTTTTAACGTGTCTCTCGTCTTAAAGCACTGTGCGCGAATAGGCTGGCTTGTCTATCGGACAGAAGTCTTTGTCGAGATATTTGAAATAGCCCGTAATGGCTATCATAGCGGCATTGTCTGTGGTGTATGAGAAACGGGGAATATAGATGTCCCATCCGCGCTTTTCGGCACGCTCTTTAAATGCATTGCGCAAGCCAGTGTTGGCAGATACACCTCCTGAGAGAGCAACGTGCTTGATGCCTGTTTGCTTCACAGCTAAGTCGAGTTTCTTCATCAGAATCTCCACGATGGTGCGTTCAAGTGATGCAGCGAGGTCTTCCTTGTGATGCTCTACGAAGTCGGGATCTGTCTTGATTTGGTCGCGCAGGAAGTAGAGGAATGAGGTCTTGAGACCAGAGAAACTATAATCTAATCCTGCAATATTGGGCTTGGCAAAGTTGTATGCATGGGCGTCACCTTGACGAGCAAGCTTGTCGATGATTGGGCCGCCAGGGTAGCCGAATCCCATCACCTTGGAGCATTTGTCCATAGCTTCGCCAGCAGCATCGTCGATGGTCTGACCGAGTATCTCTAAATCGTTATAGGCCTTTACCTTGACAATCTGTGAATTACCACCGCTTACGAGCAGACAAAGGAAGGGGTAGGGAGGTACTTTGTGCTCATCATCGTGTGTCTGAATGAAGTGGGCAAGTATGTGTCCTTGCAAGTGGTTAGCCTCGATTAGAGGTACACCGAGCGAGGTGGCCAATCCTTTGGCGAATGAAACGCCCACGAGGAGTGATCCCATAAGGCCCGGACCTAATGTGACGGCCACGGCAGAGAGCTCTTCTTTCGTCACGCCAGCTTGCTTTAGTGCTTGGTCTACCACAGGCACAATATTTTGCTGGTGTGCTCTTGAAGCGAGTTCGGGCACAACACCTCCGTATGCCTTGTGCACAGCTTGGCTCGCTGTGACATTGCTTAACAAGAAACCATCGCGTAGCACGGCAGCAGATGTGTCGTCGCAACTCGACTCTATGGCCAAGATGCATGCTTTAGCAGGCTGTGGGGCTGTATGTTGTTCGGAATGAGTATTCATTATATATATGTGAGTGATTGGAAGATCAGTGGGTAAGGATTTCAAGTCCGTTCTCTGTCATCAAGAAGGTGTGCTCCCATTGAGCTGAGGGAAGCTCGTCTTCGGTCACTACGGTCCAACCATCCTCTTCATCGATGAATACGTGCCAATCGCCCATATTGATCATAGGCTCGATGGTAAATACCATGCCCGGTACGAGCAACATGCCGTGGCGATGCGTATTGTAGTGGTCAACTTCTGGCTCTTCGTGAAACTCTAATCCAACACCGTGTCCGCACAGATCGCGTACCACGCTGAATCCGTTCTTGCGAGCGTGCTTCTCGATGGCCTTGCCTATGTCGCCCACAAAGCCCCAAGGCTTTGCAGCTTCAGCACCAATCTCTAAGCATTCCTTTGTGACGCGTACAAGCTTTTCCTTCTCGGGAGTTGTCTGACCGATAATAAACATGCGCGAGGCATCGCTATAATATCCGTCAAGAATAGTACTTACATCTACATTGATTATGTCGCCTTCCTCCAATATCTCATATTCAGAGGGTATGCCATGACATACAACTTCGTTGATACTTGTACACACACTCTTGGGAAATCCTTCGTAGTTGAGTGGGGCGGGGATAGCTCCGTGAGCAATGGTGAAATCGTATACCAACTTATCAATTTCTGCTGTACTCATGCCAGCATGGATCTCAGCTTCTACGAGGTCGAGCACGCCAGTGTTGACTTCACATGAACGCTTGATGCCTTCGATCTGTTCGGGCGTCTTAATGAGTTTACGTGTGGGAACGAGTTCGCCTCTGTTCTGATAGCTCAGAATGCGTTTATCAAATTCTGTTGGCTCTTGTCCTTTGGGGATAGACCAATTTCTCTTTCTTGTCTTGAACATATTCTATATTCGGAGTGGCACTTAGCCATTTCACTGCAAAGTTACTTCATGACAAGCGAAGTGCAAAAGGAAAGTGCGAAAACTTTTCATTCTGCTCAAGATTGCATCGATTGAAACGATCAGCATTTTGCATTCGAATCAACATTTTGCATTCGAATCAACATTTTGCATTCAAATCAACATTTTGCATTCGAATCAACATTTTGCTTCTATTATTTTGCCATTTTCAAAAGAATTATTACCTTTGCACCACTTTTGGAAACAGACATAGCTTCCCATCCTTCGGGGCGTAGCGCAGTCCGGTTAGCGCACCTGCTTTGGGAGCAGGGGGTCGTGGGTTCGAATCCCGTCGCCCCGACGAAGGTAGAAAACCGCTGATAATCAACTCGTATGGTTGATTATTGGCGGTTTTCTTTTGTCTTTAAGAACGAAATAGTTGCAATACTTTTCCTAAAATGTTCTGATGCTGAGGAGGAGAATGCTTTTGCCCTTACAGGGCGCATTCTTCTTGTTCAAATTCACTCCAAGGCGTTGCCTCGGTCTATGGAAATCATAGGCTTTTATCGTCATCGTCGGCTGTGTCTCAGTAATTCAAGCAAGCTTGATTGCATTCGCCCGTTTTGATAAATCCGAAATTAAGATGTGAATACCTTATCACATGCCCACGAGATAAAGAAGACTTTCTTTAGAGAGAACTTAAGTTGCTTATCTTAATGTTAATGCAAAGATAGGAAGCAGGTTATGCGAAGATGCTCTCCAAAGTTATGCGAAGATGCTCTTTCATGTTGGCGTACACCAGTCGGTGTACGCACGAGCTTCGGTCGGTGTACGCATGAGCTTCGGTCGGTGTACGCACGTACACCGGTCGGTGTACGCCAACATGCACGCTCTTCAACAGACGATTTGACCTCTACAAAAGCATAGATTAATGCATACATACCCACGAGATAAAAAAAGACTTTTTTTAGAGAAAACATAAGTATACTAATGATTGGATTCTTGACGTTGGCAATCCGCTGGCAGCGGTGTTTGGTCATGAGTCCTTGCACAAGGATCGGTGATGTCTGTAGGTGACACGTTGCGGGCTATTAAGTAAGCATCCCATACAAGCCGTATTGTAGAAACAAATAAGCCAAAGTCCATCT
>ERZ808270.225-NODE-225-length-35591-cov-13.970509_pt1 | contig 35591 bp, 33 predicted proteins | sample MGYA00521082_ERZ808270 | MGnify/ENA primary metagenome ERZ808270 (study PRJEB31516, sample SAMN03275594) | gut metagenome | biome: mammalia-associated habitat; material: feces | host: Papio cynocephalus | place: Kenya | collected 2012-07-27 ... | reverse complement strand
CGCTCAGGAAAGTGAGCTAAAATTGGTACAACGAACTGGACACCCTAAAAAATAAAGTCGTTTCCAATCCTACTCTTTACAGCAACAATCACCGGAAAAGACAAGACAAACATAATATAAAACCTCATATACCATGCCGCCTTATCATACTCCGCATCGCATCCAAACACATTACACACAAAATGCCAAAGATTTATAGTATATGGCTCCCCCGTGAAACTCGGCTTGCATAAGGCAATAACTGGGACAAATACAACGGCAAGGATAAGTGCATATTGTATCAACAGATTTATAAGTCTAAGAATATTATTCTTATACGCCCTCATAATATCATTTTTGTAAGAATAATATGCTCCCACCCCACTCAAGAATGCCCATATTGCCACACAAATCTTGCCAAAAGCCCCAACATATCCCAACAAAGGCTTCCCTTTTATCATTATATCAAGAAGTTCACTGGGGGGGGGGGGAAATCCAATCTTTTACAACACAAAAATGATTGCACAAAAGAAATAGTAATGCTACCCCTTTGAGCATATTGGTGTAATCGACAGTAAAATGAGAGTTATTTTGCGACATAATATTTTCTATAAAGGAGTAATGGCAAATACAAAATTACAATCAACGTAACGAGCTGTGCCATATAGCCACGGTTTATTAATTGTATAAGGAAGCCACAGAATAGAGCATATTTTATAACTCCATACAAAGACTTTCCATAATACAATCTTAGCATTTTTTTGCAGAAAACACCTAAAATAAAACTATATAAGATTATACCGATCACTCCAAAATCTAAATAGTACTCAGTTATATTTGGAGAAGCCATAGCTGCACCTTCTATTGATTCATTTCCACACGATTTCATAATTCCTATTGTCAAAGGATACTCTGTTCCCAATGGCTTGTCTGGCCATACAAAACGAGGTATCCACATTATGATTGGAGAAGCAACTACAGCTTGTCCATACCAAAAGTCTTCTTTTGATGGATAAGTTTGAACCACCCCATAATATGTTTTATAGATATCAAAATTACTTTCTAATGTGTATATGAAATTATCTGTTTCAACTTTTTGAACTGTTGCATTTTCACCTGCTCTCATGGCTCCACGCATCATACCGCCAATTGTACTGTATACCAAAAGCCCCGCACCCAATACCAATATGTGGGATATTTTAGGTTGTTTATTTCTAGTTCTAAAATAAACAATAGCTCCAGACACTGCAACAATATAAATTATAAAACGCCATCCATAAGCATAAAATATAATGAACAACAAATATGCCCCAATTAAAGTAGCCCATTTATTACCATAGGCACAAATAAACAACCACGGAACTAAAAGAACATATCCAGAATTAAACAGAAAACGTAAATTATCAGGAATGCCAGTTACTTTTGCAAGTCCATCTCCACCTAAAGTGAAAAGATAATTCAAATTATAGCCTATGGATATTAAAAGGAAAAGGTTTAAAGCACATGCGATACCAAAGAAGATATAAGATGTCTTTAAAATCCGTTTAATTTTTGTCTGCGATAAAATCTCTAACGTTTCAATCTTTATTTGCTTATTTTGGTTCCTTAGGTATCCACATAAAAAACTTAGAAAAGCTATAATTACATAAATAGTACCAGGTATACACCCTCTCATAACATTTACTCCATGGCAATCTTCTTCATGTGCAAGAATCATGAAACAAGGAGTTAAGAAACAAATACAGATATAAAAGAAAGCATATATATGTAACGGTTGGAATAAATTATTTATTGATTTGTAAATACCAAATGAATATATACCAATAAATATGACCAAAGAAATCACAAGAAAATTATACTCAAATCTAAATTCTGAAATAAATAAATCTTGAGACAAAAAATATAATACAGCTAAAAGAGACAGGCTGCATACAAATACTATTAGAGAGCTTTTATTCATTGTATAATAAAATATTTATTTTAGTCTTTTAATTTTCACAAAAGAAAATATCTCTATTACATTAGATGGAAACATAGAAAAGAGAATCCATTCTAACATATATTTTAAATTCAATGATTTAAGTAAATGACAGAAATACGTCTTGTTATTTTTAAACAATTTACGAACAAGTTCTATTGTTGATTTTTCCATATTTGGAATGTCTTGCAAGACATTGTTCATCAGCAATGAAATAATACGCGAAAATTCTTTTCTGTCAGAAAAAGTAAGTTGTTTTCTGAAACAATCCAAAGACTTAACAATTAAAAATGTATCTTTTGCCCGTTTAGGATTATATGTCAAACCATTTCCCATCGTAATGGAACCTATTCGCTTCAGATAACAATAAATAGGTTTATCTATAATACAATATTTATTTATGTGGCATAACATTCTTGGAGTAAACTCAACATCTTCATGGTAAATGCTTTCATAAAAATGTAAATCATTATCTTGAAGGATTTGTCTACGTACAATATATAATTGTGCCATAAACTGATTATCCCGTATGAGTTCTAAAGCTTTATGTTTCTTATGAAAAAGATATGTATCAAGGATATTCTTTTCTTCATCAATACTTATTTTTCCAATCACACATAAATCAAGCCCTTTTTTTAAATATAGAACAATAGGCTCCAAAGAACCGTTATTAAGCCAATCATCAGAATCAAAGAACCAAACATATTTACCACTTGCTTTTGATAATCCAAAATTTCTTGCAGCACTTAGTCCTTTGTTTTCCTGACTTATAACTTTTACAAAGTCATATTGTCTAATATAATCTGTTATAATATTGATACTATTATCTGGTGTACCATCATTCACTATAATAATTTCAACAATGTCATTTTCCTTTAATTCGTTTATTTGCTTTATAATGGATGACATACATTTCATAATATATTTCTCAACATTATATACAGGAATAATTATACTTAATAAAAATGTATTAACCATAAAGCTCTAAATTCCTAATCGGTTTTTAAGATTTTGTAGTAACCGTACAATCTTAATTATGGTCAAGTCCCCAAAAGAAAGCTCTCGATATAAACTATTTCGCCATTTTTTGATAAATCTGAGATTAAAAGTCTTACTAAAACATACATTGTCGCAAACATTATACAGTTCAGCATTCGACATTTTTAACTTTTTATCAAATTCTATCATTACCTTATTATCTACCGCTTTATCAATGAGACCAAGCATAAAGATTTTGTAAAATTGAAGGCTTATTATCTTAATCAAAAAATCATTAGCAACATTAGAAAATTCAGAACAATGCTTATTATAAGCATCAATCATACCATCAACCATTTTCATCAATTGTCCAATGCTTTTCTTGATTACAGATTTATCCATTGTTTGTCCAGCTCTGCCTATTAAGTATTGATATAAACATATTGGAGCGTAATAGGAAGTTTTAACATATGCCATTGGAAGAAAAACCCATTGCATATCTGTATATGAAATGCCTTCTGATTGAGTGTAATTTATCTTAATTAGCATATCTCTTCTATATGCAACAAAATGCATAGGAATAAGTTCAAAAGGATTTACGCAAAATTTTGTAAAGTCAAAAACTTCCTGCTTTGGTTTCCCGACCAATGACATGTTCTTAGTAACTGTACCATTAACAGATACTTCACAAAAATCAGTAATAAACAAATCAGCATCAACTTTGGACATTATCTCTAAGACTTCATTAAATGATTTTGTATCAAACCAGTCATCTGCATCCAACACCTTTATATACTTACCTGTCGCTTCCTTTAGTCCACGATTAATACAAGAACCATAGTTACCATTCTCCTTGTCTATAACTCTGAAGGTATCCGTATACTTGTCTTGGTACTCATGAGCAATGGCTGAGGAATTATCCTTGCTGCCATCATTGATGACAAGTACTTCAAGTTGCTTCATATGTTCCTCCGATACAATCAAACTATCTAAACAACGACGAAGATAGTCTTGCATGTTGTACGTAGGAACTACTATTGTTAATATCTTTTCCATATCGGTTATTTAAAATCTTTATTTTTTATTTATACTAAATCTAACATACTCAAACTTAGGAAATTCATTTTTCCCAAGTTCATTTTTCCAAAAGAATCCAATTTTCATTTCTGTATCTTTCTTTTTTAGATAATTATTCACTCTAAGTCTATTACATCCTTTTCTAGGCTTATAATACTCCTCCCACAAAAGAGTAAAAGAACCATCTTGATTTTTATGCATTATTTCTACATATAGGCACGCAATATTCTTTACTACATCATCATTAACAAAACGTAAGACAAAATCAAGATGAGAAGCTGACAAATTATTAGGCGGGTAAAGAATAAAACAACTTGTTTCTCCAGATGTCGTTTCACCTTTCCGTATTCTAGAAAATTCTGATTTAGGCAAGATTTCATTGTATGAATCTATAAACTCTATCTGAGCATTTAAATTGCCAATTTTTGTTCTCAACATACTTTGTTTGTCCTTAACATCTATATATTTAGAATATTCCCTTAATTGGTCATTAACCTTTTCCAATTCTATCTTATATATCAACAAACTATCTCGCAGTTTCTTTACATCTTCTTCTCCAGTAATTCTATTAGTTATTTCCGTCTGTTTTTTACCAAGGAAAAGTACAGCTCCATTAATTGTTCTTTCTAAATACAAATAATATACTACAAGTATTAATAGAGATAAAGATATATTTATCAAAAGAAATTTTCTTATTACAATTCTCCGTTCTTCATTTCTTATAAATATTAACACACAAGTCCCTATTAAAATGCATAGCAGTAATAAGATTACATTTATAAAATCAATATTTCCCATTTTTACTCCTCCTTATTTTGGCTTAAAGCAACGAAAGTGCCACTCCATGTTAGCCCTTCAAGGACTGCATCTTTAAAATTTGTTGGTTGCATTATAACATATGTAAAGAGAGCACCCAAGATGGGAGATAAAACTATATCAAAAAGTATTAGCCATCTGTCACTCATCTTTGGGAACATTTTCTTTAACAAAGGCTGAATGCCTTTGAATCCTTTAGATGTTACAGAAAATGCCATTGCACAAAAAGCACCAAACCAAACATAGAATAGTAAAGTACCATTTATTTGTCCCATTATTAAAATATTGTTTTAATAACTTTATCTGTTCCATTAATCAAATCTTCTAACTGAATCTTTGTTGGTTCTACGCCCTTGTTATGATCACATAGATTTCGTATATCGCCAAGCAACTGTATGTGTCTCCACGTAGCAGTATCTATAACATCCTCATCTTTCAAAATTTGATTATAGTCATTAATACATGGACTTTTCTTTTTTAGCTTTAATTTATGAGATTCACATACCATGGAGAAATGTCTTTCTAATACTACACCACAAATAGCACCTGCAGCTCTCAAGAAACCATTCATAAAAAGATGTCTTGCCGAATCAATTTCAGAGTCCATCATATCAGCTTGAACCAACTGACGAATATCATAGAGGGAAGATTCAAATCTGTATTTTAATGAAACTACTATACAATACTGTTGCTGAAATTTAATTAGAGCCTGTTTCCTGCTAACTACAACTTCGCCATAACCATTTTTTATTTCAATACCTTGTAAATAATCAGAAATTGTATAAGTAAGATTAGTTATTGATTTACGTTTTGGTTGCTTGTAAAATAGGACAAAATCCTCTAAACGATCTGGCATTAACTGCTTAATCAACATATAAGATTCATTATACCAAGAATCATACTTATCCTTGAAAGACTTATTTTTGAATAAAGCAAGCTGTTCTTCGGGCATTTTGTCGAAGTCTTTTTTGAACTCATCTTTAAGCTCATTATAAAGACCTAGTTGCAAATCATCACCTCGTTGAATAAGATTATCTAAATCCTTTATATATTTATCATGCGCATTCATTATCATCAATAGTAGACTTAATAAATTGAAGTGATAAGTTAGAACATATTCATCACCTTCTCCACAATCGGAGCCATATCATAATATTTATATTCAGCCAATCGCCCACCGAAGATTACATTTTCCTCCTTATCTGCTAAAGCCTTGTATTGAGCATACAGCTCAGAGTTTTGTTTGTCGTTAACAGGATAATAAGGTTCCATGCCGTCTTTCCATTCCGTGGAGTATTCCTTGGAGATTACAGTCTTAGGACAATCATATACCTCTTGCCCAAACATCTCGAAATGTTTGTGTTCAATTACACGAGTGTATGGAATTTCACGCTCGGTATAGTTTACAACTGCATTGCCTTGATAGTTTGGTTTGTCGATAACTTCTGTTTCAAAACGAACTGTACGATAATTGAGCTTACCAAACTGATAATCGTAGAATTCATCTATCTTTCCTGTAAATACCAATTTATCGAAACAAAAACTAAATTTATCCTTATCGTAAGGGAAGGCATCAGCAAACGGTTCTACCCAATTAAGCCCGTCCCTTTGTTTTATTGCTTTCCTAAGGATAAAATAATCCACACCTGTAACAGTATCAACACCTTCGAGTAAGCCGTCTATCAGTTTGTTGTAGCCTCCTACAGGAATTCCTTGATACTTGTCGTTGAAATAGTTGTTGTCGAAGACGAGGCGCACTGGCAGACGTTTGATAATAAAAGCCGGTAGTTCGGTACACTTACGCCCCCATTGTTTCTCGGTATATCCCTTGATGAGTCGCTCATAGATGTCTTTACCAATCAGCACCTGAGCTTGTTCCTCCAAGTTGCGAGGCTCGGTCACGCCATCGGCATTCATGCGAGCCACAGCCTCATGCTTCTGTTCGTCAATCTTCGCCTGTGCCTCCTCTGGGGTGGTAACGCCCCACATTTGGTAGAAGGTATTCATATTGAAAGGCAGGTTATAGAGCTTTCCCTTGTAGTTAGCCACAGGCGAGTTGGTATAGCGGTTGAACTCAACGATGGAGTTCACAAAATCCCATACCTTTTTATTTGATGTATGGAAAATGTGTGCGCCATACTTATGCACATTGATGCCCTCGATGTTCTCACAATAGATGTTACCGCCCAGATGAGGACGCTTGTCTATAACTAAACACTTTTTACCTTGCTTATTGGCAAGATGTGCGAATGTGGCTCCGAAAAGTCCGGAACCAACAATTAGATAGTCGTATTTTATCATAAAAATTTAATTCAACAATTTATTATCTTTTTCATTTTTCGCTTACACCTTAGAATAAAATTATATATTGAGCCTAAAATGTAATTATAACGATATACTTTTAAGAGTAAGTTGGGAGTCGAATATATCCTATACTGCTGATAATAAGCTAAAAGGCGTTTCCGTTCGTTATTATCATGAGATATTATATAAAACCTGCACAACATATTCTGACCTATTCCTGCAATGCTGTTCTTTACTGAAATATCAAAACGTGGATTATTCAAAAGAATACAATAACTGTCAAGCTCTGTTATAGTTCTTTCATCTATCACATTCCCCAATTTTGCCATTGCATTACATTGTAGGTTGTTGTAATGATAAAGGCATCTGGGAAGTGTTTTTATATTCTTACAAAAATTCAGATATTTTGCTATGAATACTCTATCTTCATTATAATGTAAATTAATGTCAAATCGCAAATTTTCTTTTCCTATAATACTCCTTTTAAAAAGCTTTACCCACAAATATCCTTCATAGAAAGGTGCGTAAGAGAACAACTTCTTCAAATATAATTTTGCGTCTTTATCTTTGAAAGTAGGTAAAACTTCTATTTCTCCATTTTTAGAAACGTTATAATATCCACACTCAACAAGGTCTATTTCTTTTTCATCTGTGTTTTGCAAATTCTTTAGATAATCCTCTTCCACCCAATCATCCGCATCCACAAAGCTTACCCATTCTCCTTTTGCATTATCAAGTCCAAGATTTCTTGCAGAGCTTACTCCCCCATTCTCTTTATGAAATACTCTTACTCTATCGTCTTTCTGTGCATACTCATCACAAATCTCTCCAGAGCGGTCTTTGCTGCCATCGTCTATCAGCAGAAGCTCGAAGTCGGTGAAGGTTTGGGCCAGGATGCTATCGATACAACGATGCAGGTATTGCTCGACATTGTACACAGGCACAATGACGCTTATCTTTGGATTTTCCATCTTCTTACAATTTTAATTTTCAGCAAACATTATTTTCAATTAAATCTTTTATCGATTCTATAAGTTCATCCATATCCTTTATCAAAAAAGGATTACAAGTACATATTGCCATCAATTTTGCAAACGCTCCTCCTTTTTCTGCTTTTATAATATTCTTGGCACGTTCGGTCAACAGACCTATTCGAGTAAGATTACATATTTCTATTGTATTTACACCTTTTGGTGTCAAGCCCTTATACAACAAACCTTCAATAATTTCTATGTGCTCGGAATATCTGTCTTTATGAGGATGAACTATTATATACTCAGAACTTTCTGTGGGAAGAGATACATATTTGTCTCGTTTCAACACATTCTTATTGTACTTCGAACTATTGCAAACGGCACATGACAGACACAGATTAATGGGATTATACATCCATTCTTCATGTGTGCTCTTGGGAACGACATGGTCAATGGTAAAATAGCTTGTTGCCATACTTATATCCATTCTACAATAAGCACATTTATAATTTTGCAATTTCTTGTAATAAGTCCGAACATGTCCTTTGAAACTATCCAAGCATTTACTTTCCCAATCCTCTTTTCTTGGATGCCCATGACTTGCTTTAAATATATCGGCATTGTCTTTATCCGATAACACATAAGGAGGTGATATAATAAAGTCTGACAATTCCGAATCAGTTTTCATGCCTATACGTCTTTATAATAGTTTCAATTATTTTCTTCATCGGATCAACTTCATTCATATTCTTATAAACTTCTTCCAAGAATAGAATATCATCCAATACATCTTGTCTCTCTATATCACCCTTCGCTATTCTGTCCAGCAAATCACCTACAATTTTTGAAAGATAAATATTCCGGGTCGTTGGCACCTTGAACACCTTCAATAGCACCTCCTCTGCCGACCAGCCATATGTATCTTCCATTATTTTTTCAGCATGAAAACCATTTTTTCTACTTAAATATGTAACTGAAGATTTCCTCTTTGGTAAATCAGACACCAAGAAGTGGGAATGAGTAGCAATTACCATATGACAAGCACTTTTTGACAAGCCTTCATTCAAGAAATCAATTATAGACATCTGCCAATTAGGATGTTGGCTCAGTTCCGGTTCATCTATAAGAATTAAAGCATTCTCTTTTTCTGATGCAGACAAGGCGCCGACAACTGTACAGAACAAATTCAACTCACCAGAACTTATGTCGTTACAATTTATCTTTTGTCCATTTTTAAACAAGAAGCAATCGATACTCATCACAAGTCCCAACTGTCGAAGTTGGTATAAGTTCCTTATATCATCCTTACTTGTCTGAACATTATTCTCATTGAATTCAAAGTCGTATCTGCACTCTTTCCTCGATCCTATAGACATCGCAACAAAGGACTTATAGCTATTGTATAAACTTTGCTGCTTTAGTCTGTTGAGTTTTAAAAATTTCTCAAAATACCATTGCCTTCTTGTATTTGTTTTAGAGTTTCGTTGTATCAGAGAAAGAAAATCTTCAAAAGAGTTTATGCTTCCATACTGTCTTAACTTGCATATAAATGCAAGTCTATCATCATAGCCCATATATTTCAACAAATCACGAACCTTCAATATTGTGGTAAGTTTCTCCAAGCCCAATAAATAATACAACATTTGGAATATGGAAGACACTGTTGAAAATATATTATTTGCAGTCTTCGCACCTACATAATTATACATTTGTACATTATATTTGCTCGTCATCACACTACTGGAGAAAGGATTCTTTATAGGAAATTTATCAAATATACCGAAACATGAAGCTACAATGTTTGGAAGTGGTATGTCAGCCGATATACTGTCGGAATCATTGACGTAGTATCTTCTCTCATTATCGTTTTTCCATATCCGGTATGTATAATCATTTGCCGTATATTTCACTTCAACAACCTGCAAATACTTTTTTCCACATCTTCTATACAGTTTTTCACGATATATAAGATGAGCATCATTGTATGCCTTAAAATCTATAAAGAAATCTATAAGGCTACGTAATATAGTACTCTTTCCAACACCGTTTACTCCAATTAACAATGAAAACTGACACAACGACTCATCTAAATTACTATCATTATCGCATGACAAATCAATATCAACAAGTTTATCTTTATCAACAAGAACCGTGATACCCAATAAACGAAATTTTGATACAGATGGAGTATCGTCTACTACATAATATTTTCCATTTGACTGTATAATCATAATTCATTATTTTCACCACATACCCCAACATCATGTAATACAGTGCTTTCATGTCTGTAGGTTAGGTCGTCATAAAAATATAATATCGTATCTACATTGATATAAATTGGCTGTCCGTAATATGAAAGATGAAGTTCTATGAATTTGGGCATGAGGGAAATTATATTCGTATTTTTATCTCAATTTACTGTATTGATATATTTAATCAATATTCTCTTAAAGACTCTGTATATAAAGCCTTGGGGAGAATATTTTGTTGAGTTACATATTTTATTCAAAAGTTTAAAATACATTTTTACTCCCTTGAAGCGATACAAACGTGATACAATATCCTGGTATTTACCTCCAGAAAGTGAGAGAATGTTAAGTATCTCTGAACTAAGGAGTGGATTTGATGCACGATTTACTAAGATATTCAACACGGGAGCATAGTTGTATTCCTTTGCTTGTCCCATAATACCATCGGGATTTTCACGATAATTGTATGTTATATCGCAGCAAAATGCTATAGAATGTACATGCTTTGCAAGCATGAAATTCCACACCTCATCTTCGTGTATCAAGCCTTCTTCAAAGTATAAACCGTATTCTTTTATTAAATCTTTCTTCACAAGCTTGTTCCATGCCGTCATAGGTATGGTAAAACGCTGCAACATAGTTGTTTTTATCCATTTGAAGTTTTCTGTATATTCAGGAAAATTCTTATGGGCAAGTTGAAACCATTTTAGCTTACTCTTAGTGCTACCCTGCACCAAGTCTACTCCTGGATATTTCTCTACTAACGTCGCAAGTTTCTCTATGCAATCAGACGTAATGGTATCATCACTGTCGATAAAATAAATATAGTTACCAGTAGCATTACGGATTCCTGTATTCCTTGCTCCAGACAGTCCTTTATTATGTTCGTGGTGTATGATGGAGAAAGAAATGTCGCCATTATAATTGGCTATCATTTTCTCCAATATCTCCACACTGTTGTCCTGTCCGCAGTCATCAACAAAGATGCATTCCATCTCACCATCATAGGTTTGAGAAGCAATGGAAGAGAAACACTCACGGATATAAAGTTTCACGTTGTAAACGGGAACAATGATTGAGATTTTCATATTTTTATCATATTTTTATGTGTTTTCCATACAAGCTCACTTTTTACGGTTAAGCATGTATTTGACATCATTTATTTCTTTAAACCTAAACAAATAACTACCTAATAAATATACAACAACTCCAATCACAATTCCACCTATAAGCTGAGCATAAAGATTACTGACAATCTTTGTATATCCGAAAACAAATAAATACATGGTTAGGGAAAGAAGCCAACTTGGCAATACATCCCTTATCTGAGTAAAGAATGACACATCAATGATTCTATTTGTATAATGAAGATTTAGGAACAAACACAATACTGCATACATTAAATATCCCCAAACCAAAGCTAATATACTTATTGGCAATGTTATACACAACATTATTACACCAAATATTTTTTTTATTATTTCAAGTCGTAGATATAAATCAGATCTTCCACTTACCATTAAAAGATTGACATTTAGCGACTGTATGGGATATATACTCTTAGTAAAGCATATTATCTGTAAGAAGACTATGCATGGTGCCCATTTTTCACCTATTAGAATCAGGACAAAAGGACTTGCCAATGCTGATAAGCCCAACATTATTGGGGTTATGACAAAAGCAGAGACTTTAATCATTGTCCTGTATTTATCAGCGAGTTTTTCTTTATCCCCGATTAATTGACTTAAAACGGGGAATGTAACACTTTGTATCATTCCTGTTACTTGCCGAGAAGGCAAATTTGCATATCCATCTGCTCTATTATATTGACCAAGTTGGGCTGGACTATAGTATTTACCTATAAATACAGGAGATATATTTTGATAAATTTGATCTATTATATAACTGAATATCAATTTATTACCAAATCCCCACAAATATTTAAAAGAATCCTTTGACCAACCAGCTCTTGGCAACCATCTTACAACAAGCCATGTCTGTATCAATCCCAAAAGGCTTGAAACAACACTCATTATTACAAGAGCCCATAATCCATACCCTAAAAATGCAAATGTCAGACCTATCACGGAGCCTATGATCTTTGTTATGACAGAGATGCGCGCTGGCGTTTTAAAATCCAACCGCCTTTGCAATATAACACTCTGTGGCGTTCCCAACGGTCCCCATAAAAATGTTAGAGCAGTGACTTTTATCAATGGGTCAAGTACAGGAATGCCATAAAAATCTGAAATCCAAGGTGATGCTAAAAATATTACTAAATAACATGTAACACCTACCATTATACTATAATAGAAAGATGTGGCCAAATCTTTCTCTGTGAGATCGGGTTTCCTTACCAAGGCGCTGCTAAATCCACCATCTATTAACGTTCCTGCAACTGTCATAAAAACAGCAGGTAATGCAGTTATACCATAATCTGAAGGCGAAAGTAATCTTGCCATAACGATTCCTACAACAAATTGCAAGCCATTATTGGCAAACTGATTAATAAATGTCCAATATAAACCAACCTTTGTCTTATGTTTTAAGTTCCCTTGTTCCATTATTTCTTTGAAAATTTATTTAAAAGCCGTCGTCTTATCTTTCTGGCTAAAATTCTTGCAACAGACGGCTTTGGCATATTCTCATCAATATCCAATTGATATATCCAACTATAATATGGATTGTCTTTTTCTTTGAATTTATTAGTCTTTAAAATATAATCCTGAATATCATGCCATTGCGGTCGTTGAAACGGTGTTGTCAACAAGCACCTGTGAACTATTGAATACATCTTACTTTCTTTTTCTTTATCCAATATAAAACCATATTGACTTGGATTGCCACCGACAGCCAAGATATTAAAAATCGTGCGTATACATTTCTCACATTCACAGCAGTTGTGGCCGCCTTCTGAAATCCAGCATACCCTTAGTAAAATATTTTTATTAAGCCGCTCACAAGTCTCTACAATAAACTTTACTTTGTCAATACGATTCATAAAATAACCATCATGTCGAACTTCAGTAGAAGACAACGAAAGATGAGAGTCTATAACAGGATCACTCGCACAAATTACAGGAAAATCACAGGTATAAGAACTTGCAATGTAAACTTTATTTAATTTGTACAAATAAGCCAAAGGGGCAGTGTGTCCTATAATTCCAATACCATGTTGGTAGGCGTGCCACCATCCATCTCCAGATTTAACTACCAATTCGCCCAAAACTCCTTCATTGATAAAACAGCGAAAATTGGTTGTGACAAACGAAGGTTCGGGGAGATTAAATGTTTTTGCCGCTGTTTCAACTTGTTCTTTAACGACATTCCATCCTTTCAAATCATGCAATTTTATGTCTGAACCACGTAATGTTATCATTAAGGGATTCTCGCCTAAATGACGGAACAGGGTCGTGAACGCATCTACCCCCCCCGAAAACAATACTGCCGATTGCAAAGTTGGCTTATAATAATTTCTTACAACATTATTAACAGTTACTTTACCCTTAAATTCCAACATCCTGGAAAGCAACATATAACCATGCTTTACTTCGAATAAGCTGTGGTAAAACTCCTCGTCAAGCTCATCCACTATCAGCTCTGCATCCGCCAGCCATGCAATAGGCAGGACATTACATATGAACGGTATCACAGCTAAACTTTTTGGCACAGAACTAATATCGTCTGTATATTCTGCCCAAAAGCACTTCTCTGATTTATTGAAATATTTTTCTATCTCTCCTTGCACAGAGTAATACACTTCAATTCTATTCGAAGAGACTTTAACTTTATCTACTATTATTTTCTTTTCCATATTGTCAATATTTACAAAACAATTTTGATGAAATCTTATTCCATATCTCAATTCTTACTCTATCTATCAATATACAACTAAAGAATATCACAAGTAATAAACCGATAAGTTGTATATAAAACATTGGCATACTGTTGCTATCATACAATCTTATCACTATTTTCGGTAATAGCCCCCACATGAAGTGAAGCAAATATACAGCGAAACAACTTTTGGCTACATTGTTTAACCAAGGTATAACACCTATCTTGATTTTTGAGAACATCAATAAAAGAAACAATGCGCCCAACACGACAAAAGGACTGCTGTACCTTGTGAACGCCTGAACGAAAGTTTCACTATGTGGAAGCCCGAAATAAACAGGAATATAAATTCCTAAAAATGTTACTGCGGTAACCAAAAGGTAGATGGCTAAGTCTTTTTTCTTTGAGAACTTGCTCCACGAAGGAGAATACACCCTCACGTATCTTGCCAATAGATACAGCCCAACAAACATTGATATTGAATATCCTCCCATCATATATCCAGTGATGTCCTTGAACCAACCAAGCAAAAAAATGAATACAAAATAGAAGAACAGTACTTTTTTATATACTTGCCGATTGGTATTCTCCACAAACGCATTTAATACCGGTGAAAGGATATACAATAATATATATGTCTTGATGAACCAACCCGTATAAGGTTTCAGCATCAATAAATCTGCTATAGAAGTTTTGTTCAATGCAAGTAAACCTGCTATGACAAAAAAGCAAAAACTCAACAACTTGAGAAATGCTACTTGAAAAATAAAGGACGTTATACCTTTAGCCTTTGGCTTTATAGAAAACCAACCAGATATCATCACAAAAACATTCACAGCCACGAGTGCCACGCTATATTGTAAAGTTTGCAGTCCCCAGAACAAAGGCTCATTTCTTGTTTCTTCCACCGTAGGAAATCCAAATGTAATAAATGAGGTGTGCATCATAAGAACCATAAACATTGAGACACAGCGCAATAGCTCTATGTTAGATTGCCTCGCTGCACAAATGGGGGGGGTAGTTGTAGGCTTGCTCATATTACAGTTTTTTTATTGTGTTTAGTTCTCTCAGCCAAGTATTATAGAAATTAATTACCTTACCTGACGTATTGTTGATTAAATATATTTCCTTGCCAAGCAAAACGCCTAAAATTAGGACATGTAAGCGAGTTGTATATATTGAATGATAAGGTGATAGAAATGAGATTCCTATTTGATTGTATTTCCGACGATAGAACCAATTGCGTTTCAAATCCTCGATTCGTGCTAAAGTTTTATCTCTACAACCACACATTCTCAAAAATTTATGCAGACAATAGGCGAGCCGTTCTACCTTGTCAAACTCATCATAATGACGTTCATAAGTAGGCCAATCATGTTGTTCTGCGTTCTCTGGTATACCACTAACCGCATCGTTTTTAGACAATTCCTTGTCTGTTCTTTTCAGATAGAGCAGTCGGTTCTCATCCTTCAATATATTGAATTTGTCTATATTCAGACAAAAAGCCATGTCAGGCAATAGAAGAATCTTATTCTTGAAATGAGTTTTCAAGAAGTCATATGAATATTTCTCACGAGCACAAATTGTTACATTGGGATGATTTGTATAAAACTCAACATCACCAGCCAACAACTTTATGTCCTCATAGAATACCGTTTGAGGCAAAATAATTACTTTGTTCTCAGGATATAACTTTATGATTTTCTTACGAAACTCAGAATGTAAGCGATAAAGGTCTCCAAAGTTTCCTCCGCCATGTAAAAGTATTATTACATTTGATGACAACTTTCTATACCTAAAACTATCCTTACTGGCATAGTACAAGCATTTGTACGGCAAATTTTTCAAGAACTCCCTGGTACCTTCCCAAATAAGCGTATCACCTATATTGGGATGATATGGCAAGTCAAGATAAACATAATCATTGGTTATCAATGGCATGAGGACATTACGGATTCTTTCACGCAGCTTTTCTATTAATTGTTTATTTTGCATATCTTTGCAATAGCTATCACTACTATATAATAAATTAATTTCCAAATGCAAATCGGAAGTAAAGAAGCAAAGTATTTTTTGACTCATTCTTTCATTATCCTCTTCATCGCAGCCATCATGCGAAGTTGCTTGGCAGTTGGTCCTTTCTGACCTTTCTCTGCCAAGTCAAGATAGAACTTATAGTTGCTTGACAATGCCTCACGCAATTCATCGGGCATGAGCATGTGCCATTCCTGCTTTTCCTCATCGCAATAGGTTGCAACCAAGTATAGTTTCTGAAGCTTATACTGGGTCTTGCGCATCTTGCGAACAACATAGGTGTTGGCTCCACCTTTCACAAACTCGTCAATGATTTGCAGTTCTTGCTTGTTGAGGTTGCTCAATATCTCGATAGGGCTGTCGAGCAGTTCCTGCGCTACTCGGCGTGCCGTCTCGTCCTTCTTCAAGTTGGGACTGACATACAAGTCGAGTTTGTCGCACACTTTCAGCATATTTACTTTGGTCGTTCCTCCTACGAGTTGCACCAATCGTATGCTGGAATCAAAGGTTGTGGTATCTGGTAAACTATCATTAGTACTCAATTTAGGGCATACCCTTTGTATAGGCACTTTTGCAAGTGCCTATATATTGAGTTGTTACAAATTTGACTTGTTAATTAACTATTTCATACATTTTACATGCAAGTGACTTTCGGCTGCACTCAGCATAAGCCAAGCAAGTTTGGTTCTGCACTCGTTGGCACGAAAATTACTTTATGATTTTCGGCGGCACTCAGCATAACCCAAGCGAGCTTGGTTCTGCACTCGTTGGCACGAAAATTGTCTGGTCGCAGACTGAAAAAATCTCTGCAACCGCTTCTGATGTTTTAATTTTCGCAGCAAAGATAAGACTTTCATTTTTGAGTCCTAATTTGAGTGCTTACCTATCTGTGTTTATCTACAAATAAAAATATCTATTTCAATTAATGTTTTTCATGGCATCAACATCACCATTGATACACTGTTGGGTATTTAACCTGCACAAACTTGAAGCCATGACCGACCTCTGGCATCGGCTGGCTCAATGTTCCACTTTTAGCAGACGGCGTATTCATAAAAGCCAACATATTTCTTGCTACATTTCCACGCTGAGGAGTAACATCTGCTGGCACGGCATAGTCTCTCCACCCAAATAGGCACACTCTTTCAGGAAAGGTCAAGATATAATTAGCCAACAACGGCTCTTTCAACAAACTTTCCAGTGATTTTTTCATCTGCATAGCAGCCTTAGCACGTTTGCCTAAAGGATATTTCCCATCATTCGGATTAACATATTTCTCCTCAGAACACGTCACGTCACAGAAAGCTATCTTGTTATGACCTACCGAGGCATCTACCAATATGTAATCACACCTATCTTTCATGGATGCTGCCGTATTATCAAATTGATTGACATACTTTTCAAAGTCAACAATTTCTATAGACTTGGCTGATGTATTCACTCTCAGATTGACCTTATCACATTGAGCACGCTGTGGACGAAGTTCTTGACAATCGACACAAGCCTTGTTGTCCGATAATTCGACTAAGCCTTTATGGGTAGCCATATCAACAACCACCCCTTTGGCATCTATGCCATGCTCCTGAGGGTAATGCACTTGCAACAACCTGTCAATCATCAATTCGTCTGTCATCTGCTCAATTCGTTAAATTCTTGATATATGACAGACATCATTTCCGTCAAGTCGTATGTATCTACGATAGGATTCCCATTGTCATCAGTAGTCATAAGGCTCTGCGCACTGCCATCATAGATTCTATACACAGCCATATCCTCAGGTGTTACACTTGCACGTCCCTGTGCTGTCTGGCGAAGCAGAACATTCAGATAGTTTAAGATGTATGGACTATGAGTAGCCATAATGATTCCCATCTTACGGTCATAAGAAGAAGCCAAAGAAGCCGTTTTCACCAAATCATCTATCAATCGACATTGAGCATCAGGAAACAGGCTGAGTTCTGGTTCCTCCAAATGAATATGCACATATTTTGGAAGATCTGCCAACTCGATGACTGGCGAAAATTTCGTAAGCAGCTCGTTGTCATACAGATAATCAAGCACAGAACGTCGAAATGCCTCCTTGAAAGAATAATCCTTGGCAAAATGCTGCACTATCACAGAAAGAGGTGTGGATGTCTGGATACCCGATGACGCTTCCGTTAGCTCTATCGGCCCATAGGCATTCTCCGTTGGTGTAACTGTCATTTTCACAGGTCTTCCTTTCGGATGCTTCACAGAAAGCTTGAGACCCAAATAGGAAAGCTCATATTCCTTGTCGTCCTTCACTGCTTGGGCAAAATCGTTCATCGTCTCATGGAAATAGAATCCTAACGATGCATTTTTGTTGGTCAAGGCATTTGCCGTCCAAGAAGGAATAACATTCCTGTTTTCAGAAACAAATGATTCTTTCCAAAATGTAAGATCTTCCTTCTTTATTTCTGGCAAAACAACACGCTTTGATTTATTGTTACCAAACTCTATGCTATAAATATTGCCAGAATCGGCATGAACCTCATATCGTATATATGAATTGCTCCGAATGAGAGATGCAAGATGACTTGATGAAATCAAAGACTCGAAGCGTATTCTAAACGGAGAATTTGTGATTTTCGAATGTTTCAGGAATGATCTAATATTAGCCCTTTTATAAAGATACCTCATCAAAATCAGCACTTTCATGAGCGTACTTTTCCCAATGGCAGACTCACCGATAAGGACTGTCAATGGAAGAATTTCCAATCTTTCAATATCTTTAAGTGGTCCAATATTTTGTATGGTAATGTATTCCCTCATTTTGTCTATGTTCAAATGAAATGCTTCAATGTTTCATGAATTAAATGCAAATATACTGTTTTCTTTTGACACGTTAAAAGTTTTCTGAATATTTTTCTATTCCTCAACTAATATTTTTTCCATAACCCATTACAGTTCTGTTAGTACTCAATTTAGGGCATACCCCTTTGTATAGGCACTTTTGCAAGTGCCTATATATTGAGTTGTTAAAAATTTGACTTGTTTATTAACTATTGGCATGTTGCCAATCCGATATTATTGCATGATTTTCGGCTGCACTCGGCATAACCCAAGCGAGCTTGGTTCTGCACTCGTTTGCACAAAATTATCTGGTCGCAGACTGAAAAATTCTTGCTAAACGTTTATCTATCTCATTTCTAGAAGTAAAACGCTTAAAGAACAAATAGACAGAACCACGGTTTACCATATTTTTCAAAGAGAAAGCTGGCGTGAGTTTTTTCCCAATACGAGCCTCGACGAGGGCATCCAATTCTTCTGCGCTCATCTGCAACATCTCATTGTAAGTCTTACCCAACTTACGACTCAATGTCTGACGTGTTTGCTCGTTTAATACATGCATAAATTCTTTTTATCTTTATAAATTGCAAATATATGCTTTTTCCGTGAAACTACCAAGCTTTTCCGAGGAAAAAGGCTAAAACTCAAATTAGAGCATACCCTTTTGTATTGCCACTTTACGAGTGATTATATATTGAGTTGAGTATTCTCTTTGTTTTGTCGCCATGGCAGAACATAAGTAAACTTAGTTCTACTCTTCCCCTCCCCCGCCTCCCCTTAACAGGGGCGGAGCAGTTACCTTTATTGCTCAGAAAGAAGATGCAGCTTATCTTATCGTTAAGCAGATATCTCCTCACATTTAGCCATCTCTGTGCCACGATACAAAACGACAAGGCGATGCAACTTTGTCGTTTTCACTGATTCCCTGACAATATCACTGTCGGCATAACGACAGACTTGAGCAGCGGCTTCATCAAAAAGCTTTTTCATTTGACGGTCGGAAGTGCCGGAGTTGCAATATTTTAGTTCAATGATGTATGAGTCGGTCATATCTTTGTATATGTCGCAAAGTGGTGAAAGGAAAATATCGGCATATCCTCCATCGTTGTCGAGCTCTGAAATGGGGCGATAGAAACTACACTGACTTGTCATCGCCAGGGTAAAGCCATGCACATAAGCCTCACCTTTCTGTTTGTCGCGCTGCGAAGAAAAACGTTTTAAACAGTCGGCAATATACTCAAAATAAGGTTTGTAGTCACCATCGTAAGCCAGCCCACACTCCAGTTTGTTCTTGCTATACGCTTCAAAAGTGAGATTGCTCTCCTTATAGGTATCCAATAAATAAGTGTATATCTGGTCTCTTACGACCTCGTTGGGGATAACAAACTTGATGTCACCTTTAAAGGTACCACCAATGGTCACCATTCCGAAATAGAAAAGCAGACTAAGGAAATTATCCGGATCGTTTATGCGTTCGGCGGGGAAGTTCTCCACGAGTTTACCTGTTACAAAGCCCTTGGTTACAAGTTCCTGTATTATGCTGGCATCATTTGAGAACTCTTTGTCATGGCGTATGAGCATACGAATTTTGTCGTAGTCAATACGAACATTAGTCTCCACCATTTTTTTTGGGATATTATATCCACTACGAATGTAGTTGTCAATGAAGTTTAGCACCATGACAGAGTTGTACATAGATGTATTGCCGTATTCTTCCTCAGCAAAGCAATAGTTATCATACCAAGGTTTTATCACTTCTATCAATTCATCCACAGTATGATTGAACGGCAACACACCGGCATAATAAGAAAGCATATCTCGCACTTCCTCCTCTGAAAATCCTGTCATTTCATTGAATTCCGGCGCCAAAGTATAGTTTGTTCCAATATTGAAGCCACTCGTCAGGTCATCCATAGTAACAGGACTGACACCAGTAACGAAGACACGACCGAGAGATGAGCCGGAAGCACTCTTTATGGCATTAAAGAAACGGCGCAGATAGCCCTCGCCATGAGTCTGTTCACGATATCTTGTTTCATTGTTTTTGTTAGCAAGAATCATATTGGTGAAGTTGTCATATTCATCGATGAAGAGATATATCCTCTGTCCAGCATCGGTACACTTTTGACACAAGTATTTGAGTTGAGATACAGCATCCGGCTCTTTTTTCATTTCCTCCTTAATGCCAGGAGGCAGAAGTCTGGCATAACGGTCGCAGAATGAATCAAAAACAATCCGGCAATGCGTATCAAGCCCCTCCTTATAATCATCAAGACTACCTACTACTTCTGAGAAGTTGAGGTGAATGATAAGATATGAATTGCGTTCCGGTGTAGGGTTCTTTCCGATGTATAGACTGCCGAATATGCTCTCAAACCTGTCTTTTTTATTTATATCGTAATAGTTTTCAAGCATAGAGATTGTGAGGCTCTTACCAAAACGGCGAGGACGTATAAAAAAGAAATACATATTTGAGGCCTCTATTTCTTCTACAAACGGGGTTTTATCAACATAATAACAATCCATTTTTATTATGTCCTCAAAATTCTGCATACCATATGGTATGCGTTTACGATAAATTCTTTTTTTTCTATCCATCATAGCCATAGTTCCACCTCACTATTAATATTATGCAAAGATACATTTTTTTTATGAGAGGACAAAGAAACAGAACGGAAATATTGTTATTCCACCACTTCGAAATCTTCGTTGTGTACGCCACGGATGGCAACGGCAAGTCCACCGAAATCGAAGACGAGCTGGCGGTCGCGGTCGATACGTATGATATATCCTTCGTAGTCTTTAAACGGTCCTGTCAAGACGCGCAGCTTTACATGGTCTTTGGCGAATTTCTCGAAGGGGTCGCGAAGGAATGTAATCTGCTCGGGATGGGTCTTCATCACATTCATGAAAGGTTGCATGATGGAATCCTTTATCGAGGCGGGACGGTTTTGGCAACGGTCTTTTACCAAATGATATTGCGGGAAATAAGTATGAAGGAAATGTTGTATGCTCCTCACTGTACCCTGTAGGAAAACGAGTCCGCTGACAGAAGGCTGCAACTCTTTTTTCACCCCTTGCTTTTTCTCTTTGTCTTTATAGGAATAACGGAATGTCTGATGTATGAAAAACGGTTGTTTCGGTGATTTTGTTTCATCCGCATTATAGGCTTCCAACCACTTCAGGAATGTTTTTGCCAGCATGTGTTGAAGGAAGAGATAGCTCCATGATGTGGGTTGCTTTGAGGGGTCATCATTTCTGACTACACGTTGCCGTCGGGATATTCCTTCTACTTTCGGGGCCGATAACTTTTCAGTCCCGATAACGTGGATGCCCTTTGGTAAGCGATTGCTTACGTCGGCTGTAGAAGGTGAATTCAAGCAATCCTGCGTCATATCCGCTTTCTACTTTATGTCTGTAGCTGCAACCATACATGACGATTGCAATAGTCTAATTAAATTTTGTCTATTGTGCATAACCGTATTCCATATATTTAAGTACTGACATTTATGCTTTGCACATGTGAATTTTCAAATATTCGTTACGCTTTCTTATTATGAAAGAGCAAAGCCAAATGAAATAAAAGTAAATCAGCCATTTACAAATAATGTCGCTTTCTGATTTGCCAAACATTTGTGGATTTTTATGGAAATCTATACAGAAAATAGACAAAAGATTATACAAAATCCAAAGAAAATATGTACATTTGCACGGATTTCGACCTTTCATAATAAGAAAGATCGATGGACAAGAAACATTTTCCTAAGGAAAATTATCCGCAGAATATAGATGGAATATAAGTCTCCCACAGATTACACAGATGAACACAGATTTTTGTTTTTGAACACGAATTTCACGAATTACACGAATATTTATTAGCACACGAATGAACACGGATTTTTGTTTTGAACACGAGATTCGTCGAAGACCCACTGACCAAAGGGAAGTAATTTCACGAATCGCACGAATATTTATTGGCACACGGATGAACACGGATTTTTGTTTTGAACACGAGACTCGTCGAAGACCCACTGACCAAAGGGAAGTAATTTCACGAATTACACGAATGTGGATAGTTTGAATTCGTGAGATTCGTGCGATTCGTGTTCAAAAAAATAAAGATTTGTGTAGGAGATATAATCTGTGTAAATCTGTGGAATCTGCGGGAGAAAGATATTTGAGAAATATGAACGGGGTATAGATGGATTATAAGTCTCCCGCAGATTTACACAGATGAACACGGATTTTTGTTTTTGAACACGAGATTCGTCGAAGACCCACTGACCAAAGGGAAGTAATTTCACGAATTACACGAATATTTTTGCAGACGAATTGACATAGAGAATTATGAGTTAAATTTATTGGTTCTTTGGGAAATGTAAATAAAATGCATTATCTTTGCAAAAAGATAAAAAAAAGACGATTATGGCAACACAGATTACACATTTTAATTCTGCTCAACAGGCTGTACTGAACGTAGTTTCGTGCTTAAACAATGAACAGGATTTGTTGGATCTAAAACGTACACTGGTAAAATTCATGAATGAACGCCTGCAGCGGGAGATGGATAAACTTTGGGACTCGGAAGAATGGAGTGAAGAGAAGTTGCAAGCCATGAATTCAGAACACTTACGTACAACTTATAAATAAGGCATGCTGAGGAATATTGTTTTAGACACAAATTGCTTGTTGCAAATTATTTCTCGTCATAGTAAGAATTATTTCTTATGGGAAGGATTCTTAGGTGGTGATTATTGCCTTTGCTATACAACTGAAATTCTTGAAGAATATAAAGAAATTCTATGTCAAAAGACTAATCGCTTGATAGCTTCCATGGTACTTGAGATTATTACTCAAGCTACAAATACAAAAAGGGTGGATGCACATTATCGTTGGAATCTTATTTCCAAAGACCCTGATGATAACAAATTCGTTGATTGTGCGATTTTTGCCAATGCAGACTTTATTGTTTCTGATGACAAACATTTTAAGGAATTGGAAAACGTAGACTTTCCAAAAGTCTTGGTTGTGAGATTGGATGAATTTGCAAAACGATATAAAGATATTATTGAATAAACATGTTTTTTTCTCCCACAGATTACACGGATGAACACGGATTTTTTTTTGAACACGAATTTCACGAATCGCACGAATATTTATTGGCACACAGGTGAACACGGATTTTTTTTGAACACGAGACTCGTCGAAGACCCACTGACCAAAGGGAAGTAATTTCACGAATTTCACGAATATTTATTGGCACACGGATGAACACGGATTTTTTTTTGAACACGAATTTCACGAATTACACGAATATTTATTGGCACACAGATGAACACGGATTTTTTTTGAACACGAGACTCGTCGAAGACCCACTGACCAAAGGGAAGTAATTTCACGAATTACACGAATGTGGATAGTTTGAATTCGTGAGATTCGTGAAATTCGTGTTCAAGAAAATAAAGATTTGTGTATGAGATATATACAATCTGTGTAAATCTGTGGAATCTGTGGGAGAAAATTATCTGCCTATTGATCTTTCAGGACTTTTCTTATAATCCGCTCGTTTGCTTCATTAACGGTAGCCATACCTATTGACTCCAAATAAATCTGTGTGGTCTTATAGGAGTTGTGCCCCATGCCCTCACTGATAGTAGCGATGGGAATGTTCATGCGTAAGGCAATACTTGCCCAGGTGTGACGAGCAACATAGGTGGTAAGGGGTATCTTCAAACCAACCATCTGTCCGATTTTCTTCAGATTATAATTTATGTTATGCTCCACCCTTCTGTAAGCCTCGTAAGGAGAAATTTCCTTGCCCGTAAGGATAGGAAGCATATAGGGGGAGTCCTTTGTTTTGGCGGCGTACTTGTCGATGATAATTTGCATCGGTTTGATCCACTCGATGTTGAGATTTTGGTGGGTCTTGCGACGGTTGTAGCTCACCATGCCACATTTCAAATCACTCTTCTTCAGAAATGCCATATCCACGAATGCCATGCCTCGGAGATAGAAGCTAAACAAAAACAGGTCTCTTGCCTTGTCGAGGGAAGAACCTCTTGGCAAGTCCAATTTTTCTATCTTGCGAACATCATTGACGGTGATGGAACGTTTAACCGTTCTCACGCTTGTAGTCTGCACATGTGCGAATATATTACGGGGTGGAGCTTGACCAGCCTCAACAGCCTTATTATATAAAGTGCGAAGAGTACGCAAATAAAATGAAACAGTATTCTGTGCAACCCCTCTATTCCAGAGCCAAGCTTGATACATCTCCATCAAGCCAGCAGTAATTTGCGAAAAGGTAAGGTCTTCATTCTTACGAAACTCCATGAAGCGTTTGGCTGCATTGATATAGTTATTCTTCGTACCGACACACTGCATCTTCCCTTTCTTAATAATCTGCAGCTTGAAGAAAGTAAAGACACTCTGGGTAGGAAGCAGCAGGCGCATTTCCTTTGCCATGTCATCTACGGAATATGGAATATCCGTAATCACCTTGTCATGAATGCTACGCTGCATTCGCTTCATCTCCCAATCTATTTTTGACTGGATGAGTTGCAGGTGAGCCTGTCTGTCGTCATGTCCTCGAATGATAACAGCAGACAGTCTGTCGTTCCATTCATCAGGAAAGAGATGATATTCGGTACTAATCCAGCGCTGATTACGCTGATGGATAAGGAGATAATACAAGGTGCCCTCCTTTCCCTCAACAGAGGAGGCACGAAACTTTACTTTTACTGTTGCCATAATACTTTATTTAACCTATATAATTCATGTGATAATATACATTATCGGAAGAAAATTTTAACGACAATAGAGACAATAGAAGACAATTCTTCACTATACAGTTGATTGTCAAAAATTGTCTTTCATTGTCGTTATATTTATATTCTTTTGAAAGACAAGGTAGATGGTTTTATATGTATTTGTCTAAAAACACAGCAATAAGTAGCTATTCACAATTAGTTTATACAAACAACAAAACATTTATATTTAAAACAACCGTAACAACATATACAACCCAAACAACTTTCATGCTTGTCACGCACGCTACGTGTTGTACTTGTTGTATAAGTTGTACTTGTTGTTTTTTTATATTATCTCCATTGTCATTTGTATAAAATAATTCGACCTGTACGGTTTGAAATCATAGTAGGTGCGGTGTCTCACCGCACAATGAGGAATGTTATCAAGCATTTTATCAACTCTAAATAGTCATAATGTACTTGCTACTGTGCGGTGAGACACCGCACCTACTACCTTGAACATCATTTATTGATAATAAGAACTATCATTTCCAACCGTACAGCCCGAAATAATTTTGACTTGTTACTTATTATCTTCCGACAATATATATTTAAATCCGAAACTTGAATTATATAGCAACAGGATAAAATAGGCACCAAAGGTGCAAGCATGTTGCACCTTTGGTGCAGCATACATGCGCCAACAACAAACGACAGCTTTGCTACCGTCAGGATAAAAACATGAAAACGGCTAAGAAAAATATCGCCGCTGGAAGTGTGAGGGTAAAAGTTCTACCCTCACACCTACCCTCACACAGACAACTTATTGTTTCTCAATAGGTTATCATGCGAGTGTGAGGGTGTGAGGGTAAAATGACGAAAAAAATTTTTTTATAAAAACTTCAATCAGATGGCATCCAAGCCCTCGAAAATATGCTTCTCTTTTCGCTGAGCAATAAGTCTGTTGAGCTTTTGTCTTCTCATCGGATTAAGCCAGCGACGGGCATAGATATTAGGTATCGCCACACCGATGGCTATGCACAGAATGATGAGCGATGCCTTTACGGCATTAGAGAACGCCTCGGTCAGCTCACCAACAATTCCCTGCATCTCTATAAGGGCGAAGAGGGCGCGATACATCAATACTCCAGGCACCATAGGGATAACACTCGGTATGGCAAGACAATGGTGAGGGGTATGGAATACATGAACGAACTTAACGCAGAGTACGCTTATCAGCAACGAGCCGACAAAAGCAGCCATGATAGGTCCACGGTCAAGTCCGATATTATCGTTGCTGGCTCCAAGATTAACGAAATTTCTTGTGCAGACGGCAATAATACCACCGATGGCAACAACCCAAAGCAATCGTTTAGGGATATTGAAAATCATGGAGAATCCCATGGCAGAGATTGCGGCAGCTATAGAATAGCTCAAGTAAGTGTTGTGAGGCGTCATGCTCAAGTCCTTCACGAAGTTGTCTACTCCGCAAACAGTGATTGCCATCGAAATACCGAACGACATCGCCGTAACCATAAGCAGCGTGTTTATCGCCCTGTTCAGTCCCATTTCTATATGATTCTCTATCATATCCGAAACGAAGTTTATGAGCGGAACTCCCGGCACGATAAACAGTGCGCATGCCATAAGCGGATGCCACGGAGTATCGGAATGGAGCACTGTGGCAAGCCAGTCGGGCAATGCCCCGACAACGGCAGGCGACGTGGAGAGGAATGCCGACAGCCATGCAAGGATAGTGGAGACAAAGGCAGCAATACCAATATTCACATATCCGTTAGAGCCTTTCTCGTTGAGGAAGGCGCGGAGCCGGAAACCGATGATTGCAGCAATGGAGGCATAGAAGAATGCCGTCCAGTCGCAACCGAACTGTATGCAGAATCCTCCACAGGCGAAGCCTGCGCCCACGGCAACCTGATTAACAGTGTAGTTACGAGGCTGTTTTTTTATTTTCTCCAGTTCCTCCTCGTATTTGTCGAGCGAATAATCGTCTTTAATAGCCCTCCACGACAGTTTGCTGACAGCCGAAATAGCCGTCATGTTGATGCCGTGCTTATCGCAGCGCTGGAATTTACTGAGCGAATGTTCCTCATCGCTGAGGTTAACCTGCAACATGTTGTAAGTAACATTAATATGCAAATTCTCCTCAGGCAGTCCGAGATATGCCGCCGTACGATGAAGGTTTCTCAGAATACGACTGGTATCAGCACCACTCGCCACGAGAACCTCTCCGGTACGCATCAGCAAATCGAGTTCCCTTCTAATTTTCTTTTCTTTCTGGTTTTTATTAATTATCTCTTCCATTTTTCATATTGACCTAAGCAAGCGGATTCCATCCCTGTGCTTTCAATTCAAATTCATTTCCGTCCCTTGAAACGAGCATATATCCAAGTTCCTTCTTCGTAATATGCCCTACCATCTTTACATCCTCAATCTGTTTAATCTTGTCAAGGTCTCCGATAGGCACCGTAAAGAGCAGTTCATAATCCTCTCCGCCGTTCAGTGCACAAGTAGTAACATTCATGTTCATCTCCTCAGCCATAACAGCCGTTTGGTAGTCAATCGGGATATTCTTCTCGTATACCCGGCATCCGCATCCGCTCTGCCTGCAGATGTGCATGAGTTCGCTGCTCAGTCCGTCGCTGATGTCCATCATTGCCGTAGGACGGATATTAAGCTCCCTAAGTTTCTGAATGATATCGCCTCTTGCCTCCGGTTTGAGCTGTCGCTGCAGCAGATACTCCCTACCGGCAAAATCAGGTTGGAAGTCGGCAAGCTGCTCAAGCGCCTTCTTGTCGTTCTTCTTTTTCGCCTCAGCCACCTGCTGATAGTAAACGCTTTTCTCGCGCTCAAGCAGTTGCAGTCCCATGTAGGCAGCACCGAGATCCCCCGACACGCAAATGAGGTCTGTTTCCTTCGCCCCGTTGCGGTAAATGATATCCCCCTTGTCAGCCTCACCGATGCAGGTAATGCTAATCGCCATACCGGTATACGAGGAAGTGGTGTCTCCGCCCACGATATCAATATTCCATTTGTCGCAAGCCATTCTCAGTCCGCTATAGAACATCTCCAGGTCTTCTACAGTAAATCGTTTGCTCAGGGCAATGCTGACGGTCATCTGCCGTGGAGTTCCGCCCATGGCAAAGATGTCGCTGATGTTAACCATAGCCGATTTGTATCCGAGATGCTGCAGGTCGATGTAAGTAAGATCGAAATGCACTCCCTCCATAAGCATATCCGTAGTAACGAGCACCTCCTTGTCGGGATAATGCATCACGGCACAGTCATCTCCAACTCCTTTTACAGTAGAGGTGTTTTTAATCTTGATGTCGTCAGTAAGGCGATGGATAAGTCCGAACTCGCCAAGTTTAGAAATATCGGTCATTTATATTGTGTATATATAATAATGTACGCGAGTGGAGCAGTATGACCCCAGCCATACCGCCCCACTCTATTATAAAATAAAATTTTAAGCTCTGCGAATCATCTCGCGCATAATCTCAGTCATCAGCGGCTGAGCATTATTTGCAGCCACCTGCACTTCCTCGTGGCTTACCTCAACAGGAGTATCCTCAAGACCGAGGTCGGTGATGATGCTTATACCGAACGTCTTTATGCCACAATGATGAGCCACGATAACCTCAGGCACGGTGCTCATACCGACGGCGTCGGCTCCCATACGATGATACATCTTATACTCTGCCGGAGTTTCGAAAGTAGGTCCCTGCACTCCCATATACACTCCATGAACCACGCGAATTCCCTTCTCCTTGGCGATGGCATCAGCCTCAGCGATAAGGGCATGGTCGTAGGTTTCGTGCATATCCGGGAAACGCGGTCCGGTAGGGAAATTCTTTCCGCGCAGCGGATGCTCCGGGAAGAAGTTGATATGATCGGTGATAATCATGAGGTCGCCGATTTTAAAGTCAGGATTCATACCTCCCGATGCATTCGACACGAAGAGAGTTTTAATTCCCAGTTCATACATCACGCGGATAGGGAAAGTTACCTCCTTCATGCTGTATCCCTCATAGTAGTGGAAGCGACCCTCCATAGCCATGATATCAACACCGCCGAGCTTTCCGAAGATAAGTTTTCCGGCATGTCCCTCTACCGTTGATACAGGGAAGTTAGGGATATCCTTATATGAATACTCATAGCTGTCAGTTATTTCTGAAGCTAATTGTCCGAGACCTGTTCCCAGGATTATTGCTGTTTTCGGACTTGTTGTCATCCTTTGCTTTAGCCAGGATGCTGTTTCTTGAATTTTTTCGTACATAACCAATAATATTTTCTTTAAATTCTTCTTCCTGACCCAGCATGAAGCCCACAGAAACGGGCAAGACGAAGAGATGGCGCCTTACCTCGTCGCTGAGTCCGTCCATGCCAAACAGTCGGGCATTGTCTTTCTCTGTTGTTATAATTATCTTGTCGTTGCCGTCCATTCTTTCAAATGCGGCATTTATCCTCTCTATATCCGATGCCGTAAACTGGTGATGGTCGGCAAAGGTCATTGGCGTGATGTTCTTCGTGTATGGCTCGAGGTCTACTATCATTTGCCTTGGCGAAGCAATTCCCGTAAGGAGCAACACGTGCGTGTCTGCCGTCAATGAGGACAACTTCCTGTCCGGTCCGCAATATACGGGCTTTAGGTCGTCGTAGACGAGTGTTGTGAAGAAGAGTTTCTGATACGGATAGAGATTCATTGTCTTCGTTATCACGCGGTATTCCATCGGTTTGAGATCCTTTGGACACTTCGTTACGATAACGATATCCGCCCTTGACTTACCGTTCTTCGGTTCGCGCAGTCGTCCGGCAGGCAACAGTTTGTCGTACATGATAAGTCGGTGGTAGTCTACAAGCAGGATGTTTATTCCCGGCTTTACATACCTATGCTGGTAAGCATCGTCGAGCAAGACGACATCGGTATCTGAAGTCTCCTTGTCGGATACTATCCTGTCGATGCCGTGACACCTGTCTTTGTCTACCACGACATGCACATCGGGGAACTTCCGCTTCATCTGATAAGGCTCGTCGCCGAGCATCGACATCGGCGTGTCTTTTCCGGCAAGCAGATATCCGCGACTCTTGCGCTTGTAGCCACGACTCAACACGGCGACTTTCACTTTATCTTTCAGGAAGTTGACGAGAAACTCTACATGAGGAGTTTTCCCGGAACCGCCAACCGTGATATTTCCGACAGAAATGACAGGGATGTCGAAACTGCGGCTTTTCAGTATGCCGAGTTCAAACATCTGGTTTCTAAGTCTTACTCCCCATCCGTATATCCAGCTCAAGGGGAGAAGCCATTCGTTTATTTTTATGAAATCACCTTCCATACCTAACGAAGAATGAAGAATGAAGAATGAAGAATGTTTGTTTCCTCACACTTCATTGCTTCATGTTGTCATATAGTTTTCTTATTTCACATTTATAATATAAGGCAATCTTGCCTGAATAGCCGACTGACGGTTTATGTTCTTCAGGAGCATGAACGTAGAATAATAGTCGCCCATTGCCAGTCGCATCTGATTGTCGATATAACTTCCCGACGAAGTCTGGTTAAGGATCTGCTCCATCCAGTCAGCCTTTGCCGGATAAGCCGAAGTATAGTATTCGCCGACCTTTGCCAATTTTGCAGCCTTAGCCACAGCATCGTCAACACCGCCAAGCTGGTCGACGAGCTTTATTTTTAGAGCATCCTCGCCAAGCCATACATGTCCTTGAGCGATTTTCTCAACCTGATCGGTTGTCATGTGGCGCCCGTCGGCAACACGCTGGCGGAAGAGTTTATAGCCACGGTCGATATATGCCGAAAGATAATTCATCTCCGTTTCATTAAACGGACGCGACATTGTTCCGAAGCCACTGTTCTTGTTTGTCTTCACCTCGTCGAATTTCACTCCGAGCTTCTGCGTGATAAGTCCGCTCATATCCGGGAACATACCGAAGATACCGATACTTCCAGTCAGGGTAGTAGGCTCCGCAACAATCCAGTTTGCCGAACAGCTCATGTAATATCCGCCCGAAGCAGCCATTCCGCCCATCGAAACGACAACCGGTTTCTTTGCCTTCAGCAACTGTACGGCTCTCCATATCTGTTCTGAGGCATAAGCACTACCGCCGCCAGAGTTGATACGGATTACTACAGCTTTCACGTCTTCATCATCAGCAAGTTTCATAAGGTCTTCGCTAACCTTTGTTCCGTCGATTACATTTTCGCCCTGTCCCATAACGCCGGCAGCAGCTCCGTCAACGATATCTCCATAAGCATAATACACGGCAATCTCATCATCACCGTCATCTCCCGTTTCCGGAACGTTCAACATTCCAGAGATACCTACGGTATTTAATTCGTCGTCCTTTCCAAGCTTCATCAGTTTCTTAATCTCATCCTTTATCTGGTCGTGATACAGAAGCTTGTCTACGAGTTTCATGCTGACATACTGTTTCGGGTCGGCAAAAGTAATCGCATTGTCGGCATAGCTGTTTAGCTGTGCAACGCTCAGTTTGCGGCTCGCCGCTACCTCGTTGCATATATTGCGCCATATTCCACTGACAAAAGCCGTAACCTGTTCGCGGTTGGCATCGCTCATCTTGTCGCCGGTAAACATCTCCGTAGCACTCTTGTATGCACCGACCTTCACTACCTGCATCTTTACTCCGAACTTGGCGAGGAGGTCTTTTACATACATCGACTGCGAGTAGAGTCCGCTCCACTCTATCTGTCCGCTCGGATTAAGATAAAGCTTGTCGGCTACCGAAGCAAGATAGTAAGAGCTCTGAGTATAGATGTCGCCATAGGCAACAATCCATTTACCGCTCTTTTTGAAGTCAAGCAAAGCCTTGCGCACCGCCTGAACAGAGGCGTATGAATCAGGAGCAAAAGCGCCAGCCTCAATATATATACCCTTTATCTTGTCGTTTTTCTTTGCCTTCTTTATGTCATTGAGCAAATCATCAAGACCTATCGTACCGACAGCATCTCCTGTTAGCTGTGCCAAAGGATTGTCATTGGAACGTTCTGCAAGCTGTCCGTTGAGCCTGACAACAAAGACGGTGTTGTCTGCCACGTCTTTTGTGGAACTCGACGATGCCACCATTCCTACTATGCTCATAACTCCAAGTGCCCCAACGATAATCAAGAACACCATTATGCCAACAACCGTGGCGCTCACTTGTTTCAAAAAGTTTCTCATATCTTTTCTTTTTTATGTTAATATTCTATCTCTTATACGCAGCCTTACGTTAATACGCTACATGATTGACAGAATATTTTTCATTTTCTATATATATTATCACTCCGCGATATCTACCTTTACAGGGTTATCGAGTTCTTTTTTCCATTGCTTCATCCAGGAGAACCACTCTTTGTAGCTCTTGAAGCCAAAGGTTTCCTTGTCGCAAGTAAACGCCATATTGTAGGTCATCGACTTTCCTCCCTTCATGCCGAGGACATAGAGATACTGGTCTTTCGCTGTCGTCGGCTCACTTATCACATATTTTTCAGGCACGTTGACAGCAAGTCCTACAACGATTTTCGGTTTGCCGGCTATTGAGTCTTTCACTCCGTTAGGCCAGTTGCCACCCCAATCGCCAACGAGTCCTTTATGGTCGGAAAACATCTTGTCGTTGAGGTTTATCACTCCTGTAGAAAACTCCACTCCGTCTGCTGGAGTATCCTGGAAGACATGTATCTCACAATCGCGATGCCCGGCATAAATGATAACATTCTGTCGGAGATTGAAGGTCTTTCCTGAAAGCTGCCATCCTTCATCGGTGAGTTCAACGATAGTACGAACCGGTCCACTTGCCACCATACGCTGTCCGCGCGACTTCACCGGACTTACCATTGTAGACTTCTCTCCGTTCCAACCTCTCAAAGCTCCGAGTCCTACCGTCTGTCCTGCCCACAACACATCATCGCCATATCCGGCAGCGAGCTGCTCGTCGTCGGGATAGAACTGGCTCGTTTCAAGTTCCAGTTGCTTCTTATACTTACCATACAAGTCGTACGTCTGGCGCTCATCGAAATACACGCGATAGGCAGCAAGCTCCGACTCGAAGTCTGCTCCATGATGGTGTACCATGTGGAACACATCAACGCCTTCTGGAGCTGAGAGGGAATGGATATATCCGGGAAACTTATTCTTTTTCTTCGTTTTGAAGTCTCTCATTATCATATCACCGTAAGTACGGCGCGGATAATTGCGGTCGGCCTGCTTTTCAGAATACAGTTCCACGGTGAGTGTCTTTTTCCCCTTTGCCTCCATGTCTACGACAAAAGCGAGTTCGTCGTTAGTCAAGTTACGGTCGAGGTCGTCTATCTGCGACGGCACTTCTCTATCGCCATCCTTTACAACGGCATCAACGACATTAAACGGTACATCCCTTAATGATACCACAACGGGCACATCGGCACGTTTCACGTTAAGTGGATTTGACAGGTTTACTTTTATAGTTTTTGTCTCTGCATTTGCCGCCATTGCTCCAACGAGGAGTAAGGCTGCAACAAGTATTCTCGGGTTATTCATTATATTCAAAATATTATTTGTTGAAAATCGGTGCTAAATTACTAATTTTTCTTCTTACAGACAAATACACATTGGTATATTTTGCAAATCTTTATGTTATTAATCTTTGAAATCCAGCTCTCCCTCTATCCACCGGGGTCTTTTGTTGTCGTGAGGGTTAGAAACACTAAGTCCGATAAGTCTAATCGACTTATCTTTCGGAACGACAGACATGAGCTGTTTTGCAAGTGGCAGAATCTGCTCCTTTGTACGTAGCGTCCTGTTACGGGAAATACTACGGGATATCTGGGAAAAATCCGAGTATTTCACTTTCAGCGTCAGCGTATGTCCGCTGAAATCACTCTTCTTTATTCTGCCCACAAGTTCCTGCACAGTATGGTAAAGTTCGATAATGATTGCCGAGTTCTTATGTATATCCTCAAGGAAAGTCTGTTCGCACCCGACCGACTTTCTTATCCTCACATTCTCCACCGGCCGGTTGTCGATGCCGCGGGCAAAATTGTAAAACACCGCTCCAGCCTTGCCGAACACGTCGGTAAGGAAACGGAGGGTGCACGCCCGTAGTTGTCCACCATTAAAGACACCTATCTTATGCATCGTTTCAAGAGTCTTCGGTCCGACACCCCAGAAATCCTCTACAGGAAGCGACGCTATAAAATCAAGAGCCCGTTCGGGGTGAATAACGAAGAGTCCGTCGGGCTTACGGTAGTCCGACGCGATTTTTGCAAGAAACTTATTATAAGACACCCCGGCACTTGCCGTAAGGTTCAGTTCCTCCCGAATGGCACTCTTTATTTCCCGTGCTATATCAACAGCCATCTCTATTCCCTTCTTATTGGTTGTAACGTCAAGGAAAGCCTCATCGATAGAAATCGGTTCGATTAAATCTGTATAGCGAAGGAAAATTTCATGAATCTTCTGCGACACTTCTTTATAATGGCTATGGCGGCAAGGTACGATAATCAGACTATCACACATTCTTTTTGCCGTGGCAATAGGCATGGCGGAGTGTACTCCGAAGCGTCGAGCCTCATAGCTTGCCGTAGACACTACACCCCTCGGGCCGTCGAAGCCCACGGCAATGGGTTTCCCGCGGAGTTCAGGATTGTCCCTTTGTTCTACCGAAGCAAAGAAGGCATCCATATCTATATGTATTATCTTTCTGACGTCGTTTGTTTCCATAATAAAGTTTCAGATGCAAAGGTAATGCAAATCGAATGCAGAAAGCCAAGCTTGCTTGAACTTTATGCTGA
>ERZ808270.224-NODE-224-length-35686-cov-5.839157_pt1 | contig 35686 bp, 29 predicted proteins | sample MGYA00521082_ERZ808270 | MGnify/ENA primary metagenome ERZ808270 (study PRJEB31516, sample SAMN03275594) | gut metagenome | biome: mammalia-associated habitat; material: feces | host: Papio cynocephalus | place: Kenya | collected 2012-07-27 ... | reverse complement strand
CGGCTGCGTCTCAGCAATTCAAGCAAGCTTGATTGCATTCGACTTGCACGATGATACAGCCCGCCCATTCTAAATCCTAAACTTCAGTGCCTTAGACTACATGCTTCGTTAAAATAAGAATGGTTGGACTCGACAATCTTACCTGTTAACTTGTCAACTCGTTTACAAATTCCGCCAACACATTAGACATTTAGAGTCCTGAATAAATGATAAAACTCAGATAAATATCCCTTTATGTAGGAGATTTCGCTGAGTTTTGCATTACGCTTACACAAAAATTGTCTAACTTTGCCACGCTTTATATTGTACACATAGTATATATAGGCGTAAGAGGAGTGCAGCAATCAGCAGCAAATCCCCTACCGAACGAAGAATAATTACAAAAGAGACACAATAACGAAATATGAAATTTACCGAACGCAACGGACTTAACCTCTTTGAGGTGAACGAAGATGTACTCAGCAAATGGGACAAGCAGGACTTGTTTCACAAGAGTATGAGTGAACGCGAAGGATGCCCGTCTTTCGTATTCTTTGAAGGACCTCCCTCTGCCAACGGACACCCTGGCATCCATCATGTCATGGCTCGTACCATCAAGGACGTGTTCTGCCGCTACAAGACCATGCAAGGCTTCCAAGTGAAGCGTAAGGCTGGTTGGGATACACACGGACTTCCTGTAGAATTGGGCGTAGAAAAAGAATTGGGTATTACCAAGGAAGATATCGGTAAATCTATTTCTATAGAAGACTACAATGCTCGCTGCCGTCAGAATGTGATGAAGTTCACACAAGAATGGACAGACTTGAGCCACCTGATGGGCTATTGGGTGGACATGGAGCATCCCTATATCACTTACGAAAACTCTTATATCGAAACACTCTGGTGGCTTCTCGGTCAGCTCTATAAGAAAGGCCTCCTTTACAAAGGCTATACCATCCAGCCCTACTCTCCTGCCGCTGGTACTGGATTGAGTTCTCATGAATTGAATCAACCAGGTTGTTACCGTGACGTGAAAGATACTACGGTGACAGCTCAATTTGCCATCCTCGATCCTAAACCTGAGATGACACATTGGGGCAAGCCCTACTTCTTGGCTTGGACCACCACACCATGGACTCTCCCTTCAAATACTGCTCTCTGCGTAGGCCCGAACATCGACTATGTGGCTGTAGAGACCTTCAACCCGTATAATGGCGAACCCATGACGGCCGTTGTAGCTAAGTCGCGCCTTGCAGCTTACTTCAAGGCTGAAGGCGAAAATGCTGACTTCGATGCATACAAGCATGGCGACAAGGTGATTCCCTACCGCATCGTAGGCGAATGGAAAGGTACTGACCTCGTGGGCATGCACTACAAGCAGCTCATGCCTTGGGTAAAGCCTACCGAAAAGGTAGAAGACAATTCTCCTGCATGGGTTAAGGAATATGCTGAAGCTCACGCTGACAAGTGTTTCACTTCGGGTATCGACAAGTTTGTAGAACTTGAAGAATTGGCTTTCCGCGTAATCCCTGGCGACTACGTTACTACTGAAGATGGTACAGGTATCGTACACATCGCTCCTACTTTCGGTGCCGACGATGCCAAAGTGGCGAAAGCCGCAGGCATTCCCTCACTATTCTTAATCAATAAGGCTGGCGAAACTCGTCCGATGGTAGACCTTACGGGTAAGTACTACCTCGTAGACGAACTGTGTGAAAACTTCGTTGAGAAATGTGTAGATGTAGAAGCTTACAGCCATCACGCTGGCGACTACGTGAAGAATGCTTACGCACCCGAATTCAACAAGGATGGTAAGTACGACGAGAAAGCCGCTGCCAAGGCAGAAGACCTCAACATCATCATCTGTATGGAGATGAAGCAGACGGGCGAGGCTTTCAAGATTGAAAAGCATGTACACAACTACCCGCACTGCTGGCGTACGGATAAGCCCATCCTTTACTATCCGCTCGATAGCTGGTTTATCCGCAGTTCTGCACTGAAAGAACGCATGATGGAGCTCAACAATGGCATCCTTTGGAAGCCCGCGAGCACAGGTTCAGGCCGTTTCGGCAAATGGCTTGAGAATTTGAACGATTGGAACCTCAGCCGTTCACGCTATTGGGGTACTCCACTGCCTATTTGGCGCAACGCAGAGACTCGTGAGGAAATCTGCATCAGTTCGCTCGAAGAGCTCTATGCTGAGATCGAAAAGAGCGTAGCAGCTGGTTTCATGACTTCTAACCCGCTGAAGGAGAAAGGCTTCATTCCTGGCGACTATTCTACAGAAAATTATCATCGTATCGACCTGCACCGTCCTTACGTTGACCATATCATTTTGGTTTCGCCCTCAGGCAAGCCCATGAAGCGCGAAGCCGACTTGATCGACGTATGGTTCGATTCAGGTTCTATGCCTTACGCTCAGATTCACTATCCGTTTGAGAATAAAGAATTGCTTGACAACCGCACTGTCTATCCAGCCGACTTCATTGCAGAAGGCGTCGATCAGACACGCGGATGGTTCTTCACACTGCATGCCATTGCTACGATGGTATTCGACAGTGTAGCCTTCAAGGCCGTAATAAGCAATGGCCTTGTACTCGATAAGAATGGCAACAAGATGTCGAAGCGATTGGGCAATGCCGTAGAACCCTTCGGCGCTATCAAGAAATATGGTTCTGACCCCTTGCGTTGGTATATGATCACCAACTCTTCTCCTTGGGACAACCTCAAGTTTGATGAAGAAGGCGTACAGGAAGTAGCTCGCACCTTCTTCGGCAAGCTCTATCAGACCTACTCATTCTTCGCCATGTATGCCAACGTCGACAACTTCGATCCCGAGGCAGCACAAGTACCCGTGAGCGAACGTCCTGAAATCGATCGTTGGATTCTCTCTGAACTCAACACGCTCGTAAAGAATGTAGCAGGTGATTTTGAAGATTACGAACCGACAAAGGCTGGTCGTCTCATTCAGCAGTTTGTCATAGACAATCTGTCAAACTGGCACGTACGCTTAAGCCGTAAGCGCTTCTGGGGCGGCGGTATGAATACAGACAAACTGAGCGCTTATCAGACACTCTACACTTGTCTTGTAACCGTAGCTAAACTGATGGCGCCTATTGCTCCATTCTTTGCTGATCGTCTTTATAGCGATTTGACCAACGGTGTGAAGGGAGCAAGCGAAAGCGTACACTTGGCACGCTTCCCCAAAGCTGATGATGCATGCATCGATAAAGCCTTGGAACGCCGCATGGAATTGGCACAGATCGTTTCTTCGATGACGCTCTCTCTGCGTAAGAAGGAACACGTCATCGTGCGTCAGCCCTTGCAGTGTATCTCAATCCCTGTCACTGACAGTCAACTCCGCGACGACTTAGAACAAGTGAAGCAGCTCATCCTCGACGAGGTAAACGTGAAAGAACTCCGCTACGCCGATGCCAATATGCTCGAGAAGAAAGTGAAGTGCAACTTCCGCGTGATGGGTAAGAAGTTTGGCAAGCTAATGAAGGCTGTCAATGCTGCTGTCACCGCATTGAGTCAGGACGACATCAACCGCTTGGATGCAGAAGGCAAGATTGCCTTGACTGTTGACGGACAGCCTATCGAAGTAGAGCGTACTGACGTGGATATCATCAGTGAAGACATGCCAGGATGGACCGTTGCCAACGAAGGTAGCATTACTGTAGCTCTTGACTTGGAGATTACTCCCGAACTCAAGAACGAAGGTCTTGCACGCGAAATCGTAAAGCGAATTCAGACATTCCGCAAGGAAAGTGGTTTCGAGATAACAGACCGCATCAATATCGTTATAGAGAAGGTGCCGCAGCTCGAAGCTGCAGTGTCTACTTTCAAAGACTACATTGCCTCGCAAGTCTTGGCAGACACCATTGAAATGAGCGATAATATGCCCGCAGATGCTACAGAATTCGACTTTGAAGAATTCAAAGCTAAGATGAGCATAGCTCGATAAACGTCTATAAGCAAATGTGCAAATGCTTCTGTATGAAAGATGATGAGAATACTTATTCCTCCCCACCCTACATACGAGCATTTGCATATTTGCACTTTTATTTCTGAAAGGAAACAATTTACTTAATCAATAAATTCCTAATAACCATGACTGAGAAAAAACGATACACCGACGAGGAACTTGAGGAATTCAAGCAACTTATCCTAAAAAAGTTAGAATTGGCAAAACGTGACTATCAGCAAATGATGGACACACTTAGTAATAAGGGTGGCAACGATATCGACGACACCATGCCAACTTACAAAGTACTTGAAGAGGGCTCTATGACCCAAACCAAGGAAGAGATCACCACCATGGCTGCCCGACAACAAAAGTTCATACAATCTCTGCAAGCTGCATTGGTACGTATAGAAAACAAGACGTATGGCATCTGTCGCGTTACGGGCAAGCTTATCCCCAAAGAACGTCTACGCGCTGTGCCTCATGCTACACTGAGCATCGAAGCCAAGCAGATGAAAAATAGAAAAGATTAATCCCCACGTGCGAACATACATCAAGAAGAGTGCTTTCCTTTCACTATGCTCTCTCCTCCATAAGGAAGCACTGTATAAACACTCTACCCGTTGGCGGAATTCTGGGTTAACGGGTTAACAGGTTGACAAGTTAACAAGTAAAATGCCTTAGACTACTTGTTTCGTTAAAAACGAGAACGATTGTACTCGACAAACTTACTTGTTAACTTGTCAACTTGTCAACCCATTTACAAATTCCGCCAACGCGTAAACACACTCTATGTATGTTCGCATTTTCATACCAATAAACTGACATATGCGTCGCTCCATAGTTGCTACACTGATTATCTTAGGCATCATCATCATTGATCAGATTATCAAATTCGAAATAAAGACTTCATTCTTCCTACATGAAGACTTCATCGTTGCACGAAACTGGTTCCACATATTCTTTACCGAAAACAGAGGCATGGCCTTCGGCATGAGCTTCGTAGGAACTATGTTCTTAGCCCTATTCCGTGTAGTAGCCATCGCATTCTTTTGCGTCATTCTCTCACACCTTATTCGTCGAAAGGCTCCATACGGATTGGTTGCCTGTGTTGCCATGATTATAGCGGGGGCTTCTGGTAATATTATCGATAATATGTTTTACGGACTGATATTCACCGAAAGCACTCCTTTCGACGTGGCCCATCTCGTTTCGTTCGGACAAGGCTATGGAAGTTTCCTTTCAGGCAAGGTAGTCGATATGTTCTACTTTCCACTGTTCACATGGCCCGATTGGATACCCGTACTCGGAGGTGGCACGTTCTTCGGAGCTATCTTCAACTTTGCAGATGCTTCTATCAGCTGTGGAGCTGTTGCCTTAGCACTTTTCTACTATAAGTACGTATCCCACATGGGGTTATTTAAGAAAACAGAGAATACCAACAAAAAAGATTAGTCGTAAGAAGATGTACAAGCGTACCCACATCGTATTCCTAAGCATGATGCTCATAGCAATTTTCACATGCTTCTCGTGTAAGGATTCCTTGCCTCAAGGCGTTCTCGGCGAAAAGGATATGGAGAATCTGCTCTATGACTATCATGTATCTCAAGCATTGGCTCAACAGATGCCGCCTGACAGTGTAGACTTCTACACTCGCTTGTACGCAGAGGCTGTCTTTCAGAAGTATGGGACCAATCAGCAAGGTTTTGACTTGTCCATGCAATGGTATGAACGTCATACCTCCCAGCTAAAGACGATTTATGACCATTTGGCAGATCGCTTAGGAGGAGGATCCAATGGTGAAACGACACCATTGCCCGCTGGAATGAATGGGACAAGCAATGATACCATCAACGTATGGAAAGGTCCTTCCTACATTCTCTTTAATTCACAAAGCGTCAACTATTTCAGCTACTCGCTGCCCGCTGATACAACCATCCATGCCAACGATATGCTACAGTGGACTTTCAATGCGGATTGGTTTTATCATGACGGCGAGCGCAGAGCAATTGCTTGTGCCACCATTCACTATGCGAACGACTCTATTGCTGTGTTCAGACAGTCTGTCCTATCAAGCGGACAACAAACGTTTAGCATCCGCTTAGGTAACCTTCCCGTCAAAAGCATTGACTGCTTTATCTATCAATGTAGCCCTTGGGCAGAACGATCAAGGATCCTATTTATAAGCAATATTAGACTTTATCGCGTAAGGATGCACGATCTTCCTCTCTCCCCACCTGGCCAATCATTGGACAATGATACTGTGATCAAGATGCCTATCAATCGTCATCGAATCATTCGGGATAGCTTGATGAAACAGGAACAAGACAACGAAAAGAAACCACACTTCGTATAAACTTCCTATCTGATAAAGTTGAGCCCCTTTTCCTAAAAGGGGCTCTTTCTTTCTCTATTACAATTCTCTTTATGCAACGTAAAATAGCTTTTTCATGCGTAGTACTTCCCACTGGCGAAGAACTTCGTCGAGAAGTAGTCTGCTTTGACAGTCAAGGAATGCCTACTGATCACTTCCCTTTGAACGAAGAATTGCCCTTTGTGGAATGGAGAGACACAACCTATCATTACGGAGACGCTATCCCCTATTAACATTAAAAGACTGAGGAACGCTTGCACTTGTATATGCTTCGTTTCTCAGTCTATTTCTTAACATAATAGGTGAATGCGATTCATCTCATTTACCTTCATTCCTTTATTAAGCGGAACACCACCGTTGCGTGAGACCTTACGCTCACCGTAAAACCATCCGCACCTTTTTCCACGGGGAAGTCAATTTGATTAATAGCATCTCTCACATGGAACCGCTTCAACGCCTCCATATGAGGAATCTGCTTGAACGAGAATGTGACATACTGTTCAGAGTCATTCAGATTAGTAGCCGAAAGTGCTACATCACCATTCTCTAAGTCTTTTGCCCAAACCAACAGGCTATCTTTCTCTGAGATCAAGTCGGCTTGCTGTCCCATCGGGTCTTGATTGATAGCGATCAACTCTTTGTTGCGCATCAAAGCATAATCTTCTTCAGTAATATGTTGGCTTCGAGGATCGAATGATAAAGCCATCGGCGAAGACCACATACACCAAAGCGCAAACTGGGTGGTATATTCATCCATCGTCATTCCGGGACCTGTCCCACACAGATCATTTGACGATTTACCCGTGCCATGCAATGCCGTACAAAGCATATCTGCATCATTGAATCGGTTAACACCAGTATAAGCCGACAGACTTTTCATATCACGAATGCTTTGAAGCACGCCCTCTCCACCAGAAGCGCCATTCCAACAATCTCGCACATCGGCCGATACGCGCCAACAATTGGAACCAGCCTCTGCAGCCCATGTCCATGGCTGACGATCGCCCCATTCACAAGCATAGAGTCGAGTGCCATTACCCGCCTTGCGCAAGGCATCACCCATAGCCTTGTAACGTACAAAAGCACTGTCTTTCTCAACAGGTGCATTACAATAGTCGTACTTTAAGAGGTCTACTCCCCAACGAGCGTACTGATCTGCATCTATTTGTTCATAACCATAAGAACCAAAAGCACCCGCACACGTAGTCTCGGCAGCATCGCTGTAGATTCCAAACTTCATACCATGATCATGAACATACTTTGATACCGCGGCTATACCATTAGGGAAACGCTTCGCATCGGGCTGAGGAAGTCCGTTAGAGGCACGACTTGCGGCATGCCACCAATCATCCAATGCCACATAGTTCCAGCCACAATCATACAACCCCTTTTCGTGGAAGAGATCCACAACTTGCTTTACAATGGGCTCTGACACCTCACTCTGAACTGCATTCCATGATATCCAGCCCATAAAAGGACGCGGCATTTGAAGATCTTTGGATACGGTGAAGTAAACGTCTTCAGTATGCTGCTTAACATCTTCCTTGACTTTCACTTGGTAAGTATAGTTACCTTCTTTGCTCACTCTTCCCTCTACAATCTGTCTCTTAGAATTCCATTTTAGTCCCTTGGGCAGATTGAGCACAGAAATTTGGGCATGAGGATTTTTAGCACGCACTTTGTGCATAAAACGCACACTAGGAAGTGAAAATACTGCCTTTGCACAAGCTAAAGCTGTGGAGTCGGTAACAATATTGGAGCGCGATGCTGCTGTCACAGGAAGAGCAGCTAAAAGCAACGCACCAATAGCAGATAATAGTTTCATAAATGATACTTTTGTTGAATTACGAGAATGGATTCATACAAATCTAACTAAAGTCCTAACTCCTTTACATAAGCATCGGCTTCATGCAATGTATTAAGTTTACCCACATCAAGCAACTTGAGATCACTTTGAACAAATCCACGAATATTCGCTTTTGCACAATTTTGTAGATAAAAGTCCATAATAGGGAATGCTGAAGGATAACCACTCATAAGAGAGAACAAACGGGGTGAGAACATATGAATGCCTGAGAATGCATAACGTTGAAGTTCTTCCACGTGAATGTCCTTAAAAGGACTTTTTACTTCACCCGTCGCAATGTTTGTCCAACCACGTAAACGCATATCATCATCAAAGAGAAGGTAACGCTGCGTGTCTCGTTGGCTCACCATCAAGGTGGCATCTGCTTGAAGGTTTTCACGATAAAATGTTTGCAGAGGAGCATTGCTTAGAATGTCGACATTATGAATCAAGATGGGTAGCCCATCATCTGAAAACATGGATGATGCATGCAACAAGCCTCCTCCCGTATTGAGCAGTTGTTCGCTTTCATCAGATATCTTGACTGGAACAGACCAACTATGGGACACTATAAAATCTATAATCTGTTGGGCAAAGTGATGTACGTTGACAACAATTTCTGTTGCACCTTGTCGTATCAGATTGTTCATTACAATGTCAATCAATGGACGACCATCAACAGGGACCATAGCCTTAGGCATCGTATCTGTAAGCGGACGAAGGCGTGTGCCCAGCCCCGCTGCGAAAAGCATTACTTTCATTATCTTATATAATTGTGTTTCTGCAAGCGCCCCATCTTCGTGACACATCTTTCTAAATTAAGAGAAGACCTGCTCACCAAGATGGGGCACTCATTATTAAAACTACTTTCTAATCAAACGAAAAATTGTTTACTTACTGAAGCGACTATACACCACTTGCAATTGGAGAGGTGAATCCTTTCCGCCCTCAAGCTGCACGGTAGACAATCCTAAAAGTGTGCTAACACTCTGCAAGACTGTTGATGTAGAGGATTTTGTATAAACTACATCTACAGGAGCAAGGACTACCTTATTCCATTCAGGATGTTCTCTTTCCCATGCCTCAAATCTTTCCTTGCGCTCTTTAGGAGATACTTTCTTGGGATCTGTTCCATCAGCAAAAGCACCCTTATTACGCTCTGCTCTAAGACGAGAAATCAGAGGGGCTATATTGGAATAAGAGTAGTAATTGCTTCCTATACTTGAAGCACTACTTAAGTAAGTGAGTTTACTATCAGGAAGGCTCCCTTTGACAAAGAATGAATTCATATCCGACTTTCTCACCATGAGAAGATAAGTAGGAGTTGGCATTGTTGAAGCTACTGTTCCCGTACTACTATTCTCTTTATGACGAATCACAATCTTTGCTAAATTGATACTATCATTGTAATGTTCACCAATGTTTAGAGAGCCATCTGCTTGTTTGCCATTTTCCAGATCATTGATAGGAAGCGTCAACTCCGTATAGAAAGCAGCAGGCGACTTAATGTATGTGCAAGGCTTTTCTGCCAAATCAGCTTCACTGAGGCTTCCAGGAAGTGTATTGTCAATATGAGTGGTCTGAAGCACTTCCTCAGTACCACCAAAACTCTGCATACCATCCATGATGGTATCGTTTCCTTCTGCGGTCTTCGAATGATAACGAAAATACACGTTCATGGCCATCATTGCAGTTTTGACCATTACGCCTGTACCTCCAGCACTCTTAAAGCTAAATCCAGGACATACTTTTCTAATAAAGGAATAAGTCTTGTCGAAGTATTCGGGATGGCTATAATATGCATCCATTATTTTCGTACCATATTCCTTAGGCAAACGCACAATGATTTGGCGATAATAGCTTTTGCCCGTGGTCTCATTGTCTGGGCGAGTCAAGTCCTTTACCGTATAAGTTAAAGATTTATCTACACCATTCTTATTAATATACTTATCTACATCAATATTGGTGTAATAAGCAGAGTCTTCCTCTAAGACATGCTCTTTGCTCAACTCCTGTACGCGAAGCTTCATGGTAGTCAGAGAATCGCCATAAAAACTGTCCAAATAAATTCGGATGTCACAAGAATCAGCTGTGATATGGCCATCATTATCTTTTACAATTTTCTCTTGCTTTGGGAAGGGCACAGTAGATGGTGTATTAAACTGAGCCAAAAATCCAGACGTGGTGCGGATGTTCATTTCTGGATCTTTGATGCTACCTAAATAGCATGTATTAGTGCCCGCATATACAGAGTCCGCCTTTATTGTGCGGCTTTCAACGTTGTACTCTGCATCAAGAGCCGTCATCCCATCACTTTTGGGCATTACATCATAGCCAATCTTAGAAGTAGAGTCATCACACGCCACAAAAGCTAAAGCGCACAACCATAACGCTGAATGAAATATTCTTTTCATAAGGATGATATGTGAATTCTATGTTTCTCTTTTCTCTTCGGAGGGGAGGAAACAAAAGATAAAGTCCATGCTTTTCAGGAAACAATCTTGTTGACTGAACTTACATGGACTTTTATTGGGTGGAGATTATAAATTACTTATTACAAATCAGTTCTTGAGCACTGAATCATTATTCGCCGCCAAGCACTTGATCAAAGAATGCATTGTAAGCATCGGCCTTAGCCTCTTCTGCTGGAGCATTAAGCACAGGCACATTGAGCTGCTTTGCGTACTCAAGCAACTCATTCTGCTTACCACCTTCTGCCTCAATCACACCGTCACTGAATGCTACAGCCAAACGTCCTAAGCTATCAGCCTTTGTCAGATCAACTCCAGCCTGCTTCAAGGCCTCTGCATTAGCGTTACGGAAATCAAGACATTCTACAAAGCGTTGCAACTTCGTAGCATCAGGCATTTGATCATAAATTGAACTTATTACTTTAGCTTCAGCAAAGGGAGGATCTTCACGATAAGCTGTCTTAATATAGAAAGGAACGATAGCCGACATCCAACCTTGGCAACAAATCAAATCAGGACACCAACGAAGCTTCTTAACCGTTTCAAGCACACCGCGCGCATAGAAAATTGCTCGTTCGATATTATCGTCGTATTCTTGCTTATTTTCATCCTCAAACATGGCACGCTTGTGGAAATAATCGTCATTGTCAATGAAGTACACCTGCATGCGAGCAGCTTGAATAGAAGCTACCTTAATAATCAGAGGATGATCTGTGTCATCAATGATAATGTTCATACCTGACAGACGAATCACCTCATGCAATTGATTACGACGCTCATTAATTATGCCCCACTTAGGCATGAACGTACGGATTTCGCATCCTCTTTCTTGCAACGCCTGCGGCAACTGGCGGCCATCAAGAGCTATTGTACTCTCGGGCACATAAGGAGTCATCTCCTGAGTAATAAACAATACTTTCTTAGACTTCATTATTTTTCCATTTATCCATCACGCTCATAATGACCCTTTCATCTTAAAAGAATCAAAGCGAAATTATTACACAGCGCGAAGTTTCTTCGCATGCAAAGTTAGTAAAAAAATCAAGATTAAAGAGCAAACTCAACGGCTTTTAGAGCTATTGACGTTAAATATCATACATTTCAAGGCTCATGATACCGCTTATTTCATAATAAATGTGTTATTTTGCACTCCAATTATAGAAGACGGGGGAATCCCCGAACTAAAAAGACCCAAAAACGATATGATAGTCTTCAACACAAAGAAAGACCTTGAAGCAGCTCTCACCACTGCCCGCACAGAGGGCAAAAAGATTGGACTCGTGCCAACTATGGGAGCCTTGCACGCAGGACACGCTTCACTTGTCAAGCGGTCTGTAAGCGAAAACGATGTTACAGTCGTCAGCGTATTCGTCAACCCCACTCAATTTAATGATAAAAACGACTTAAACAATTATCCTCGCACGCTTGAGGCCGATTGCAAGTTGCTTGAGTCCTTGGGAGCTACCTACGTATTCGCTCCGAGCGTAGAGGAAGTTTATCCCGAGCCCGACACACGTAAATTCTCCTATCCTCCTATCGACTCTGTGATGGAAGGCCCGCGTCGTCCTGGCCACTTTAATGGTGTTTGCCAGATCGTGAGCAAATTGTTCTACATGGTACAGCCCGACCGTGCTTACTTTGGAGAAAAGGATTTTCAGCAAATCGCTGTCATCCGTGCCATGGTAAAAGACCTAAAGCTTCCGCTTGAAATTTGTCCCTGCCCTATCGTACGCGAAGAAAGCGGCTTGGCGCTCAGCTCACGCAACAGCTTACTAACAGAAGATGAGCGTCGCACTGCAGTATGCATTTCACAAGCACTAAAAACCAGCGTTGAGTTCGCAAAGAGCCATAGCGTAAAAGAGACTCATGATCTCGTAGTGGGCGCTCTCAATGCCACAAATGGCCTTGAAGTAGAATACTTTGAGATTGTGAATGGTATTACTCTTCAGCCCGTAACTTCATGGGACGATACTGACTACATCGTAGGCTGCATCACCGTATATTGCGGTCATCGCCCCGTACGTCTTATTGACAACATTAAATATAAAGGATAAATGCTCCTCACATTACTAAAATCAAAGATCCACTGTGCAGTGGTCACAGAAGCCAACCTACACTATATGGGAAGCATCACCATAGACCAAGATCTTATGGATGCTTGTGGCATGATAGCTGGCGAACAAGTGCAAGTGGTCAACAATATGAATGGTGAACGCGTTGTAACCTACATCATTGCAGGTCCGCGCAAATCTGGATGCATTTGCTTGAATGGTGCAGCAGCACGCCTATTCCAAGTGGGCGATGAAGTAATCATTATGGCTTTTGCGCAAGTGGATGCTCAAGAAGCCAAAACTTTCAAGCCTCAAGTTATTTTCCCAGAAGGAAAGAATAATGAGCTGAAAGGATAATACTAATTCATCTCCTCCCCCCAAAAATGAGCAGACCTTATCCATTAGGCTGATTCGTATATCAAAAAACTTGCAACCAAGACTTTTCTATCTTAGTTGCGAGTTTTTTACGCCTTAATTAAAAGAATAGAATATGATGAGCCTTCAATGCAGTAGAGCATGTTTAGGCTTTTTCCTCTTCATGTTCTTCAATTAGCTTCTTCTGAAGATCACCAGGAACAAGTTCATAACTTGCAAACTTCATGATGAACGATGCACGTCCTCCTGTGAGCGAACTCAATGCTGTAGAATAGTTTGACATTTCCTTCAGAGGCACCTTAGCCTGCAACTTTTCATAGCCATTCTCACTACTCATACCTACAATCAGACCGCGTCGTCCTTGCAAATCACTCATCACATCACCCATCTTGTCAGCAGGAACGAACACTTCCACATCATAAATCGGTTCAAGGATCTTAGGCCCAGCTTCCTTAAATGCTTGGCTAAACGCGTTTCTACCTGCAAGCATAAACGACAATTCATTAGAGTCTACTGGGTGCATCTTACCATCGTATACAACAACACGTACATCGCGAGCATAGCTTCCTGTGAGAGGTCCTTGTTCCATTCGGCTCATAATGCCTTTTAGGATGGCAGGCATAAAACGTGCGTCAATGGCTCCACCTACGACGGAGTTGATAAATACTAACTTTCCACCCCATTCCAATGGAATTTCTTCTTTACCTTTGATAGTAACACGTATTTCTTGGCCACCAAACTTATAGACAGTGGGATCAGGCATGCCGTCACTATAGGGCTCTATCACTAAATGAACTTCGCCAAATTGTCCAGCGCCTCCACTCTGCTTTTTGTGACGATAATCTGCACGAGCAGCCTTAGTAATAGTTTCACGATATGGAATTCGTGGTTCTGAAAATTCTACTGCAATCTTATCCAAGTTCTCCAAGCGCCACTTCAATGTGCGTAGATGAAATTCGCCCTGTCCATGTACCAAGATTTGACGTAGTTCCTTGCTTTGTTCAACCTCCCATGTAGGATCTTCTTGACGCATACGATTGAGCGCAGCCATCATCTTTTCTGTTTCGGCTTCATTTACCGCACGAATAGCTCGTGAATACTTGGGATTGGGATACTTGATAAAGTTGAAACGATTCTCACATTCCTTTCCATTCAGTGTATTGCCCGTTCTTACATCTTTCAATTTGACAGTACAACCGATATCACCAGCTTGCAATGAATCTACTTTCTCACGATTCGCACCTGAGCATACAAAGATCTGAGCCATGCGTTCTTTGGAACCACGATCAGCATTTGTCAAGTCGTCACCTTCATGAACCGTACCGCTCATTACCTTGAAGTACTGCACATCACCAATATGTGGTTCAACACCAGTCTTAAAGAAATAGATAGAGGTTGGTCCATTAGGATCAGGTTTCACTTCTTCACCACGTGTATTGTGAACTGCAGGCATCTCATCAACAAAAGGCACCACATTGCCAAGGAATTCCATTAGTCTGCCTACCCCCATATCCTTAGATGCACATACGCAGAACACAGGGAAGATGCTTCTTGTCACCATACCCTTACGTATACCCTCACGCATCTCATCTTCTGTGAGTTGCTCTGTTTCAAAGAACTTTTCCATCAGTCCTTCGTCATTCTCAGCAGCAGCCTCTACCAATGCTTTGTGCATAGTTTGAGCCTTCTCTGCCTCTTCTGCAGGTATATCTTCTATCGTAGGATCACCACCATCAGGCCCCCAGGAAAGCTTCTTCATCAATATCACATCTATAAGAGCATTGAAGTCAGCACCAGTCTTTACAGGATACTGCACAGGAATTGCCTTTGACCCATAAATGCTTTGGAGATCTTCTACAATAGCATCATAGTCACAGTCATCAGCATCCAGTTGATTGACCAAAAAGATGACAGGCTTGTGCAATTTCTCCGTATAGCGGAAGTGATTTTGCGTGCCTACTTCTGGTCCGAATTGACCATTAATAAGCAATACTGCCGTATCAGTCACATTGAGAGCTGTAATAGCAGCGCCAACGAAATCGTCCGATCCTGGACAATCTATAAAATTGAGTTTCTTTCCTTTCCATTCCGCATGGAAAACGGTAGAGAATACCGAGTAACCGTAATCCTGCTCTACAGGGAAATAGTCAGAGACTGTATTCTTTGACGTAATGCGTCCACGACGCTTGATCTGACCACTATGAAAGAGAAGAGACTCTGTCAAAGTGGTCTTACCCGATCCATCGTTACCTAAAAGTGCAATGTTTTTAATCTCGTGAGAATTATAAACTTTCATGGTTTTGAGGTATTAAGTTAAGGGATCGCATCCTTTCTCAACCCTTATTCAAGAGCATTGGCAGAATGCGACTGCGAAGTGTTTCTTCGTTTTGCGCCGCAAATTACTGTTTATTTTTGTAACCTCAAAATAACATTTATATGTTTAAAAGCAGTTTTTCAATAAAAACGGCTGCGCCTCAGTCATTCAAACAAGTTTGATGGCGTTCGGCTTGCACGTTTTTTTCATAAAAGCGACCGCACCTCAGCCTTTCGAACGAGTTTGATGACATTCAACTTGAACGTTTTTTCATCAGAAAAGCACCATTCAGCACATTATTTTTGCTTCAACTCTATCGCAAATGTTGTACCCTTATCTATTTGGCTACTTTGTACGTATATACGACCATGATGATATTCTTCCACGATGCGTTTAGCAAGTGAAAGACCTAATCCCCAACCTCGCTGTTTGGTAGTAAATCCCGGTTTAAAAACAGTTTTAAATCGATTACGAGGTATACCTTTCCCTGAATCTGATATAGTAATGCGTACGTAGGGAATACCATGCTTAACAAATGCAGAAGGCTGCACCTTGAGTGTCAAGGAACCTATTCCTTGCATAGCATCGATAGCATTCTTACAAATGTTTTCTATGACCCACTCAAACAAAGGCGCATTGATTGAAGCACAGACAGGATTTAAAGTAGAAACAATACTAATATGCACTCTCGATGAAGTACGACGATCAAAATATGCAGCTACGTTAGCCACGATTTCTTGTACATCTTGCACTTTAAGTTCTGGAGCAGAACCTATCTTAGAGAATCGTTCCGCGATCAGCTGCAGACGCCTTACATCCTTGTCCATCTCCCGTATCATTTCCTCATCAGGATACGTCTCACGGAGTACTTCATTCCAAGCCATGAGTGAAGAAATCGGTGTACCAAGTTGATGAGCCGTTTCGCGAGAGAGCCCTACCCATACGCGATTTTGCTCTGCTCTCTTAGAGTAGAGCAATGCGGCAATAGCAATAAGAAAGAATATTGCCACGATTGCTAAATGCACATATGGATAGAGCGTAAGACGTTGCAGAAGCACTGACTCCTTATAATATATATAGATATAACTATCCGACGTATGATCGGCATGATCGAGCATCATGCGCATCACTTCGCCGTGTTTCTTCATATCAATCGTGGCTTTCCTCAAGGTTTTAATAGAATCTTCTCCTAAAGGTTCAGGACGAAGGTTGCGTTGTGTGAGTACATTACCATATGCATCGGTTACTATTACAGGAATCGTATGATTACTATTGATCACCTTCAATACGAGACTCAGATCGGTCGTTTCATCAGCAGCCGTCAATGAACTCATGGCTTGAGCCCAAACATCCATTTTGGATACTTCTTCAGCATAAAGGTCACGCGTCAATCGATGAGAGTACACAAGCATTGCTGCCGACAAGACCAATGCCGACAGAATAAATACTATGCGAAATCCACGTAATTTCAAAGATGACAACATTCGAATCTATGCTTTCAAGCTATCATTGATTTGCTGAATATAATCAAGCACTTCATCACGTCCCTTGCCGCTTTCGCTACTTGTAATGAAATAAGGAGGAAGTTCTTCCCATTCTTCACGCAAAGTATCAAGAAACATATCAACATTGCGTTTCAATTCAACACGTTTTGTTTTATCAGCCTTGGTGAATATCAAGCCAAATGGAACTCCATTCTCACCTAAGAATTGAATAAACTCTAAGTCTATCTTTTGTGGTTTTAGGCGTGAATCAATCAGTACAAACAAGCATGTAAGTTCTTCACGATTGAGCACATAAAAGCTAATCAACTTTTGCAACTTCTCTACTTCTTTCTTGCCACGCTTAGCATATCCATAGCCTGGAAGATCCACCAAATACCATTCATCGTTTACTACGAAATGGTTGATTAGCATGGTCTTACCGGGTGTGGACGAAGTCATAGCTAAAGCTTTACGTTGAGTAAGCATATTAATGAGACTACTCTTGCCTACATTACTTCTGCCGATAAAGGCATATTCAGGCTTATCTGTTTTGGGACATTGATCTGCTCTACTATTGCTTATCAAGAACTCAGCGCTTTTTATCTGCATACGTATCTATTCTATGTAATAATAAGTAATTCTATTTTGAACACAGCGAATGAGAGAATCCTTGTTACTCATGATTTAATCGAGAGTCGGCAGTAAACATGCCTTATTACCAAGAGAATCTAATCTTTCTATAATCTGCCATTGAGTAAGATTTCCCATACAATATGCAAAGATAGCGCAAACAAAGAGGAGAGCAAAATAATAGATTAAAAGAATAGATATAGACGCTCTGTATAAACGAATATTCCTGCTAAATACAATAGTTTTGTGCTTAAATTACGCTATTTATAGTTGAAAACTTTTTGGCATATCATAACCAATGTGACAAAATGTGCCACAAATGCGGAGATATATGATAGTAAAGGGTAAAAAACTTACATAACACCATGCCTTTTCAAACAAAATACTTACCTTTGCCTACGGCGTATGTACACTAAAGCATGCCCAATATCAAGACCACATATTCCTTCATCCCTTAATATGATCTCAAAGATTAAGTACAGATACCGCCTACTCTATGCTTTGGTTTGGACACTTTCGCTCATTCCCTTGCGCATACTATATATATTGTCCGACTTTGTTGCTTGGATTGCTCACAGAGTTATACATTATAGAATAGATATAGTAAGGAAGAACTTGAAGGAATCATTTCCTGAACGAAGCGAGAAAGAGCTAAAGCTGATTGAGAAGGATTTCTATGCATTCTTTGCCGACTATATTGTGGAGACCATTAAAATGTGCTCTATCAGTCCTCGAAAGCTTAAAAAGCATATCCACTTTGAAGGCGTAGAAGAGATGGTAAAGCTGATGAAACAAGAAAAGAAGCAATTCGGGTTTATATACTTGGCACATTATGGCAATTGGGAATGGGTCTCATCACTTAGTATGCACATTCACGATGTGGACAAGGACGTTGTTACTGGACAAATATACCATCCTTTGAAGAATGCAAACTTTGATAAGCTATTCTTGAAAATGCGAGGACGATTCGGTGGAGATAACATTGCCATGAAGGAAACTCTCCGCTATATTTTCAATAAGCGAAACGAGGGAAAGATGACTATCATTGGTTTCATTTCCGACCAAGCTCCAAAGTGGGAAAGCATCCACCATTGGACAGATTTCCTCCATCACTACACCCCCGTATTTACTGGAGCGGAACAAATAGGTGGAAAAGTAAACGCTGCTTATTTCTACGCTCACATAAGACGGATAAAACGAGGATATTATGCTTGTAAGATTACACCTATGCCTTTGGAAGATGATGCTGAGCAGAAAAGCGAAAGCCCCTACCCAGTGACAGACGTTTATTTCAAGATGCTCGAAGAGACCATTAAGAGCCATCCTTCTCTTTGGCTTTGGACACACAATCGTTGGAAACGCACATTTGAAGAGTATACCGAACGAATGAAATCTGTGGCTCAACACAAACGATAACATTAGCCAGATATTCTTTTACAACTATCCAATAACAATGCCCTATGGATATATGCATGATCGGTTCTGGCAATGTGGCCACACACTTAGCACTTGCGCTTTCCGAGGCTAGACATAAAATAAAAATGGTCTATAGCCAACAGTTGGCACACGCCCAGACATTAGCAAAAAGAATCAGCGCACAAGCAACTGACTCTTTGCAAGAATTGCCAAAGGCTGACCTTTACATTTTCTCCGTAAAAGACCAATGCTTGGCAACTCTTATTCACCAACTATCCCAAGTTGCTCATACTCAGGACGGCATTTGGATCCATACAGCGGGAAGCGTCTCCATTGAAATATTTAAAGGAGATTGTCCTCACTATGGAGTAATCTATCCCATGCAGTCTTTTAGCAAGCAGCGAAACGTTCACTTCCACGAAGTTCCCCTTTTCGTCGAAGGCAATTCTAAAGATATAACAGAGGTCCTCACAACATTGGCTCACCAACTAAGCAGCTCGGTTACGCTACTCGACTCCGAAAGAAGAGCCACACTTCATCTCTCAGCTGTTTGGGCCAATAATTTTGCCAATCACTGTTTTACATTGGCATATAAGTTGCTCGAAGATAAAGGTATATCACCCGAATGTTTGCGTCCACTCATTCAGGAAACTGTAGATAAACTTAACATCATGCATCCTCGCCAAGGACAGACGGGTCCAGCCGTAAGATGGGACGAGAATGTAATGAGTCAACAAATGAATGCACTGAAAAACTATCCCTCTATGCAGCAAATCTACAGACTTATGAGTCAAAGCATTCATGAAGAAGCCACAAAGCCTCAACAAACTGCAGATCAATGATAAATTACGATTTAAGCAAAATAAAAGCCATAGCCTTTGACGTAGATGGTGTGCTCAGTACAAACAATGTAGTACTAATGGAAGGCGGGCAGCCTTGCCGTACAGCCAACATCAAGGATGGATATGCACTACAACATGCAGTGAAAAGCGGACTGCAATTGGCCATCATTACTGGAGGCAAGAGCGAAGCTGTCAGACGACGCTATGAAGGGCTCGGCATTCAAAACGTCTTCTTGAGCGTTGCAGTCAAGATCCACCAATACGAAGCATGGCTAAAGGAGTTGGGCTTGAAAGATGAAGAAGTAATCTACATGGGCGACGACATCCCCGATTTCGAAGTAATGAAGCGTTGTGGCTGTGCTTGTTGTCCCGCTGATGCAGCTTCCGAAATTCGAAATATTGCCACTTACGTGAGCCCTATCAATGGCGGCTACGGATGTGCACGCGATGTGGTTGAGCAAGTGCTTCGCGCTCAAGGCAAATGGATGAGTAGTGCAGAAGCTTTCGGATGGTAAAAACTTCCACACATATATAATACAAGCTACAAGTTAACACCCCTATTAAATATAATCACTATGATGCTCGACAATCTCAATAAATATCAAATCGTCTTAGCCAGCAACTCTCCAAGGCGTAAGGAACTTCTCCAACGCATGGGAGTAAACTTCAAAGTTAGAACGCTTTTTGGCATTGACGAGAGTTTCCCAGACTCTCTTAGAGGAGAGGACATTGTACGTTATATCTCACGCAATAAAGCCGAGGCATATCGTAGTTCTATGGCAGAGAATGAGCTTCTCATCACTGCCGACACCATTGTTTACCTGGATGGTGAAGTAATGGGTAAGCCCAAAAGTGCGGAACAAGCCAAGGAAATGCTTCACAAACTATCAGGCAAAACACACCAAGTAATCACAGGTGTAACAATCGTTACAGCCCAGCGTACAGAAAACTTTGGTGTAACAAGTCAGGTAAAGTTTGCCGTATTGACAGACGATGAAATCAATTTCTACGTAGACAATTATCTACCATTCGACAAAGCAGGTGCTTATGGCATTCAAGAGTGGATTGGCATAGTTGCCGTAGAAGAGATTAAGGGAAGCTATTTCAATGTAGTAGGTTTGCCCGTACAACGCCTTTATCAGAAATTAAAAACATTCTGATTGTCTCTTGCGAGTCTCAAGCTATCCGTATATAGTACGAGACATCATGTATAACTCACTCTGATCATATCAGATTATCATACAAAGCCATGTCAGTCATCAAACTCTATTCTAAAAACAATCCACCCGAACGCATTGACGAAATAGTAAGGGTGCTGAAAGATGGTGGCGTCATCATTTATCCCACAGATACAGCTTATGCGCTTGGATGTCATGCTCTCAAGGAAAGGGCTGTAGAAAAAATATGTCGTATACGCGGCATCGATCCTGCATCCCACCCTCTCTCCGTGATATGCTATGACATGAGTAGCATTAGCGAATATGCTCATATATCTACGCCGGTCTACAAAGTAATGAAGCGTAATTTGCCTGGAGCGTTTACTTTTATTCTGGCAGGGAAGAACAAACTTCCCAAGATATTCCGTTCAAAAAAGTCGGGAGAAATTGGTATTCGTATGCCCGACTCAACCATCGTGCGTGATATACTTAAACTGCTTGATGCTCCCATGATGACAGCGTCGTTACCCACCGATGGATATGATGACGATGCTTACCGAACAGACCCTGAATTGATAGACGAGACTTTTGGTAATCAGGTAGACATCGTTGTAGATGGCGGAATGGGCACTTTAGGTGAATCAACTATTGTCGACTGCCGCGATGACGAAATGGAGATTATCCGCCAAGGCAACGGAGAACTCCGCTGATTCGGCATATCTTTTATACGAGAATAGTAGCGATTAAGTAGTCTGAGTGCATATTTCCTGCGCTCAACTTGTATCATTCGCTCTGTCCACAAATATCAACTACACTCACACATACGATAATGAAGACTTTTCAAAACTTACTCATTCTTGCCTCAGTTGTATTGGTAACGGCCTCATGCAGCGAAGACAATAACAATGAGAAATACAGCATTGAGCCTCCTATGTTTAGCGACATGACCATCAAAACGCTTAGTGGAAGCAGTCGCATCCATACTGGAGAGAAGTTCGTAGTAACGATGGAACATCAATCAGTAGGCAAGAATCTGTTACGCGGCACCTATAAATGGAAACTCAACGAGGAGTCTGTAGCTGAATACCATCAAGGAAGCAATGGGTTCATAGGCAATACAGAAAACACCAATCCTACAGATACACTTATCATCAACGAACCTGGCACCTACACGATAAGTCTCGCCGCAGAATACGAAGGATCTGGCAATAATGCAGTCTCTTGGCAGAAAAAGTACGGAAGTTATTTCTCACAATATTGGACTGACAATATGGGTAAAGTCTCCTATCAATACGTAGGAGGTTACTATTATAAATATAAGGTCAACGCAGATCGTAAGTTTACCGTACTAAGTGCGGAATAATCGAGCACCTGCCATCGGCAAAATGAAGCATAACTTTGAGATTATCTTTGTAGAAGATAAGCTGCGGCTCGGCATAACATTCAAGTAAACTTGATGTTCCGCTCTCGCCTTGCATTATCTTTATAGAAGATAAGCTGCGGCTCGGCATAACATTCAAGCAAGCTTGATGTTCTGCTCTCACCTTGCATTATCTTTGCTCTAAATACTCGCCATGGCAGAGTTCTTACAATTGGAACTATATCACACTCTATATTATACAGCGGCATCGCTTTGCACGAGAGATTTTGCTCCTGCAAGGCGATGCCGCTTTTATATTTCCGCTTGAGAGCTAATGCAGAAGTAACACACTCTCCTACTCTTTTGCTTTTTCTTCAAGCTGCTCCACTTCCTTTACCTTTCTGAAAAGGTCTGAAGCAAAAATAAAGTTGTTAAGCAATTCATTATCAGACGACATCACATCGTCCTTTGTTCCTTCCCAAGCCTTTTTGCCTTGATAGATAAAGAGAATATGTTCACCTATACCCATCACAGAATTCATATCGTGTGTATTGATAATCGTAGTAGTACCATACTCACGAGTGATGTCATGAATCAACTCATCGATTACCAACGACGTTTTGGGATCCAATCCTGAGTTTGGCTCATCACAGAAAAGGTATTTAGGATTCAAGGCAATTGCACGCGCTATAGCCACACGCTTTTGCATACCACCAGATATTTCGCCAGGATATTTTGCCGATGCATCCGACAGATTGACACGGTCTAAGCAGAACTGTGCCCTCCTCACTCGTTCCTTATAGCTATCATTGGAGAACATATCAAGCGGGAACATCACGTTTTCTAAGACCGAGAGAGAATCGAACAACGCTGCATTTTGAAAGATCATGCCCATTTCTCTGCGAAGTAGCGCACGCTCTTTTTTGCTCATTTCCATAAAACTGCGTCCGTCATATAAGACATCTCCCTCCGTAGGTTCAAAAAGTCCCACAATATTTTTGAGCAACACTGTCTTACCGGAACCACTTTGGCCAATGATTAGATTGGTCTTTCCGCTATCAAACTTAGAGGAAATACCTTTTAGTACTTCTTTGTCGTCAAACGACTTATGTAGATTCTTGATTTCTATCATGAGAGTAATTGCGTAAGGAATAAATCAGAGAAAAGAATTAACATAGAGCATGATACCACTGCATTGGTACTTGCCTTACCCACTTCAATACTTCCGCCCTCTACATTATAGCCATAGAATGACGATACGCTCGAAATGATAAAAGCGAAGAAGAGCGACTTGATAACACCCATCCAAAAGAACCACTGTGTAAAAGAATGCTGAAGACCGGCTGTAAGATCGGAAGGAGTGATGATATGGCCGATATAAGCCGTTGCATAAGCACCTATGATACCACTAAACGTACTGAAGATAACGAGCAGAGGCATGATGGTAATCAGCCCTGCAATCTTAGGTAAGATCAAGAAAGAAGCTGGGTTTACACCCATGATTTCAAGCGCATCAATCTGTTGAGTAGTGCGCATTGTGCCCAATTCTGATGCAATATTAGAGCCTACTTTTCCTGAAAGGATCAGACACATGATGCTTGACGAAAACTCCAACAGCATGATTTCACGCGTAACATAACCTGACACCCAAAGAGGCATCCACGGACTTTGGATATTCAGTTTGATCTGAATACAGATTACTGCACCTATAAAGAATGATATGAGCAGTACGATACCGATAGAGTCGACGCCCAATTGTACCATTTCCTTCACATATTGCTTTAAGAACATTCTCATACGTTCCGGACGAGAAAAAGTGCGTCCCATCAGCATGAGGTAACGACCAAAAGCATTTAAGAAATTCGTTATCAGCATAATTTATTGATAGAGAGTTGATATTATGTTTTCGTTAATTATTATCATCGTCTTGCTTCCGCAAAGCTTCAGGCTTTAAATTACCATCTTTGTCAAACAATCCATAGGTTGTACGCAATACACGGAACTCCGTACGACGATTTAGCGCATTGCAGATTTCTTGTTGATCTGTCGGGAGCTTGAGGATGTAAGCCACTGTCAGTGTATCGCCTTCATGAAGGAAAGGATAGCTTTCGAGCAATTTCTTATTGACTATCTTCGGGCGCTCTTCACCATAGCCTCGAGCTGTCAGTCTGTCTGCGGCAATGCCATGCTCCGTAAGATATTTCACCACACTTTCAGCGCGTCGCTGTGAAAGTCGCAAATTGTAAGCATCATCTCCACGATAGTCACAATGTGCTGAAAGTTCTATCGTCACATTCGGATTTTCCTTTAGCATTTTGGTCAAACGGTCAAGAGCTGCACGCGAATTATCAGTAAGTGTAGCTTTATCAAACTCATAAAACACGTTGCGCACCAATACAGGAGAGTTGATACTCGGTAGTGGGAACTGCAGTACATGCTGTTTCTCTACTTCAGCAGAATCGGCAGTCAACTCATTACGTATATTCAGATAACCTTGGCAAGTAGCCAAGAATAAATAGTTCACACCAGGTTTCAAAGGCTTTTCAAACGAGCCATCGGAGAGTACACCTATCTTTTCGTTCGTTCCGTCACTACCAACCATGTATACTTCTGCACGCGGTAGTTCATATCCATCTTGCTCGTACACCCATCCTTTCACCGTCTGAAGGACTTCGGGGTAAGAGAATTCGTAGATTTTATCCCATCCACGTCCACCCGTAGAACGATTGGACGAGAAAAAACCTCTATTATGGAGTCCTTCGAAAGTGATACCAAAATCATCTCCATTCGAATTCATAGGAGCTGGCAGGTGCTTTACCTCCCATGTATGCTTCACTGTATCTTCATGAGCCATATATAGGTCGAGTCCACCCATATTATTGGCATGAGCATCACTTGAAAAGTACAAATCACCATTGGGGCGGAAAGCGGGGAAGCATTCATTGCCCGAGGTATTGATTGAAGGACCTAAGTTCTCCATTCTGCCCATACCATGTTTTCCGCCCAGCTCTACACGCCACAAGTCTAAGCCACCTTGTCCTCCAGGCATATCCGACGTAAAATAGAGCCATTTCCCATCTGGCGATGCTGCAGGATGTGCATACGATGATAGCGTATCGCCCGAAACCTTCAGTTGTGTAGGTTTCGACCATTTAGCGTCCGTGCGTTGTGAACTCCAAATCTCTGCCATGCGCGGGTAAGAAGGATCTGTACGACATACTGTGAAGTACATCGTCTTTCCGTCTTGAGAGAAAGAGCAAGCTCCTTCATCATATTCTGTATTAAGGTCACCCTCGACGGCTTCCACGACTTTCCACTTACCTCGTTCGTCCTTTTTTGAGAAGTACAAATCACCATTCTTCATGGCTGTAATGTCGCTCACATCACCTTTTGACTGAGCACGAGTAGAAGTAAAGTATAGCTGCTGTGCTTCTATTCCCATATAAGCAGGGCTATAGTCCGAGCGTGAACCATTGAAGAGCGAAGCTATCTTGACCGTATAGACCGATCCTTTCTGCTTTTCCGAAGGAGCGGTCAGGCAATAGTCTATACCTCGATCGGCTTCTTCACTGCTGGGATCCTGCTCTAAATACTTACGGTAAGCCTCCTCTGCTCCTTTATAATTGCCTTGCTGACGGAGCATATGCCCAAGCATTAGATAAGTGAGCGTATCCGTATAATGATATCTTACCGCATTCTGAAAGGATCCCGTAGCACGTGCTATATTCCCATATCGACGATAAGCATCGCCCATCTTGTAAGCTATTCGTCCACGTGCTGCCTTGTCCTTCGGAGACGTTTGCCCATACGCTTTCTTATACTGCCCCGCCGCCTCGGCATATTCGCCCAGGGCCAAAGCAGCATCTCCACGCTTCACGGACTTCTCTGCACTTCCACACGAAAATAGGGACATGCATAACAGCGTAATAAGTCCGATGCTCAAGGTGTATGTTGTCAATGATTGTTTCGACATAGTGTTTCTGCGATTGGATTACCCTTATATTAACCGCGTATATTTTCTTTTATTGTATAAGATAAGCTGCGGCTCGGCATAAAGTTCAAGCAAGCTTGACTTTCTGCTCTCGCCTTGCATTATCTTTAAATAAGATAGGCGGCATCTCGGCAATGAAAGTGAAAATGTTCCATTTTAACTTTGCATTGCGCTCGATTTGCACTATCTTTGTATAAGAGAGGCGGCTCGCACCGCAAAGTTACAATATCGGCGGCAGTTGTCAATAAAAAAAGGCAGTAAAAACCATTTTTAGGGTTACATATACTATTATCAGAGTGCATTCTTATGCAGAAGAGAGCAAATTCTTAATCAAAATGTAAGAATTTTACACAATTCCTTTGCATAGCGTGCGATTTGCATTACCTTTGCACAGAGGTAAGTCCGCGTACAGCCATACGGCGTGGCGAATCCTTCGTACACATAACATACAACATTTCTGACAAATGAAAAGAGTGAATCCATTCAAAGGACTTGGCATAGCGTTAGTTACTCCCTTTAAAGAGGACGGAAGCATAGACTTTGACCAACTCAGCGCACTCGTTGAGGATCAAATTGATAATGGCGTTGACTTTATCTGCGTGTTGGGTACAACCGCTGAAACGCCCTGCCTTTCTGCTGAGGAAAAGCGCAAGGTGATGGATTGTGTCATCCAGACTAATCATGGCCGTCTGCCCCTCTTGCTCGGAGCCGGTGGCAACTGCACAGCCAATGTAATTGACTATTTGCAGAACACCGACCTTACAGGCTTCGAGGGCGTTCTGATTGTCGCTCCTTTCTACAACAAGCCCTCGCAGGAAGGACTCTACCAACATTTCACCGCAGTTGCAAGCAAAAGTCCCGTTCCTGTCGTATTATATAACGTTCCAGGACGTACGGGAGTAAATATAGAAGCAAATACGACCCTGCGTATTGCTCAGGCTTGCGACAACGTAATTGCTATCAAGGAAGCTTCAGGCAAGATTGAACAAATTGAAGATATCGTAAAGAACGCACCCGAAGGCTTTGAAGTATTGAGTGGCGACGATTCCATCACTTTTGAGTTGCTCACCATTGGTGCTCAAGGCGTAATCTCCGTTGTAGGTAATGCCTATCCGAAAGAGTTTGGTGAAATGACTCACAAAGCATTACAAGGCGATTATACCGAAGCTCTGAAGATTCATCGCTCATTCAGTCAAGCTTACAAGCTGCTCTCAGCAGATGGCAATCCCGCTGGTATCAAGTCATTATTGGCAGTACAAGGCAAGGCGCGTAACATACTTCGTCTGCCCCTTGTTCCTGCACGCACAGAGACAACTGAAGCTATCCAAGACTTTGTAAAGAATTTCTAACATTACGCATCACCCCCCATTGTATCGGCGGAATTAGTTGGCAAGACCACTAATTCCGCCTATACTTTACCTAAACCTATCACTCCTATATGGAAACAGAACAACTCTCCACGATGAAACGTACCATCGTGGGCATACAATTCCTTTTTGTTGCTTTCGGTGCTACTGTATTAGTTCCTCTGCTTATTGGCATCAATCCTGCCACAGCTCTCTTTACTGCAGGTATAGGCACTTTCCTTTTCCATTTTATTACTAAGGGGAAAGTACCTATATTCCTTGGCAGTTCCTTCGCATTTATTGCTCCCATTATCGCTGCAAGTAAGCAATGGGGATTGCCTGGCACATTGGCAGGTCTTACCGCTGTATCACTTGTATACTTTATAATGAGTGCCCTCGTAAAGTGGCAAGGCAAGAAACTACTTAATCGCATATTCCCTCCCGTCATCATCGGTCCCGTCATCATTCTCATAGGGCTTTCTCTCTCAGGAAGTGCTGTCGATATGGCTAAGACGAATTGGATCTTAGCTTTTACCTCTCTCATCACAGCCATCATAGTGCTTACGTTCTGCCGTGGTCTGATGAAACTTGTACCTATCATCAGCGGTGTAGTTGTAGGCTATATTGTAGCTCTCTGCATGGGTGAAGTTGACTTTTCAGGCATAACCTCAGCTTCATGGTTGGCTTGCCCCGTTAGTTTTGATACAATTACGAACTTTGAATGGAGCCCATTCCTCTACATGATCCCTGTAGCAATCGCTCCAGTACTTGAGCACATTGGAGATGTCTACGTGGTAGGAGCTGTAGCACAGAAAGACTTTGTGAAAGATCCCGGGCTCCATCGCACGATGTTGGGTGATGGTGTCGCTTGTCTGGTATCGGCATTCTTAGGTGGACCTCCCGAAACTACTTATTCAGAAGTAACAGGTGCTATGTCTATCACCAAAGTGACTAATCCCGCAGTCATTCGAGTCTCTGCCGCTACAGCCATCTGCTTTTCAATTATCGGAAAACTCAGTGCATTACTTCAAAGCATACCACAAGCTGTATTAGGAGGAATCATGCTTCTACTATTCGGCACTATAGCCAGTGTTGGCGTACAGAATCTGATTCAAAACAAAGTGGATATGAACGATACGCGCAATGTGATCATCATCTCCGTCATGCTGACCATGGGACTGGGCGGAGCTGTGCTTTCATCAGGATCATTTGCCATCTCTGGCATCGGACTTTCTGCCGTCATCGGTGTCATACTCAACCTTTGTCTGCCTAAAACGAAGAAAGAAACTGCTGATATAGAGAAATAACCCTTGGCGGATTTTTGGCTAACAGGTTAACAAGTAATTTACTTTATCCGATTTAATTCATGAAGAATTGTTCCTTTGCTAAGTGGCTACGTACCCTTCTATTAGTCTTGACCATTCTAATAATAGCCATCATAGGTGGTGCTTGGTATTTAGTAGATTATGCACTCATGCCTGGCGATCGTTCGCGTCAAGAAGCTCTGGCATGGGAAGAGATTGACTCTCTCTATCCTGGCATGACTACTTGGAGGGATTCACTCATACATGCTCAAGCCCTTCGAGACACTACCATACAGACAACCGATGGCAGTCGGCTCCATGCATACTATATAGCAGCGCGTAAGCCTACAGCATCTACCGCAATTCTCGTACATGGTTACACAGATTGCGCTATTCGAATGATGCCTCTTGGAAGGATGTATAATCGCGACTTAGGCGTAAATGTTCTTCTACCCGATCTACGCAATGCGGGCAAAAGCGATGGCGACCATTTCCAAATGGGATGGCTCGACAGAGAGGATATAAAACTTTGGGCTAAAATCATCCCTACCCTATTCGGTGATAGTGCCAAGACTGTAGTGCATGGTGTTTCCATGGGAGCAGCCACCACTATGATGCTTTCTGGCGACAAAGATGTACCAAGCAACGTCAAAGCCTACATAGAGGATTGTGGATACACGAGCGTATATGATCAGTTTAGCAAAGAACTTTCTGAACGTTTCGGATTGCCAAAATGGCCATTAATGCCAACGGCTTCTATGATATGCCACTTACGATATGGATGGGACTTCAACGAAGCCTCTTCTCTCTCCCAGGTGGCTCATTGTCATAAACCCATGCTTTTCATCCATGGTACAGCAGACAAGTTTGTACCGACCTCTATGGTGTATACCCGCTCTACAAGGCAAAGCCTGCTCCTAAATCCATATGGCTTGCATCTATGTCAGAGCATGCACGCAGTTTTCACGACTATCCACAGATTTACAAGCAAAAAGTAGAACGTTTTTTACATGACTCTCATATACTGAATTAATAGAGTCATTCGCATTGATTGCATCCCATTGCAATCATGCAAAATCTTCACCTCGTCCCCACTGATATTGGAAGCTCTTGCTCTGCTCAGCAAGAGCTTTCTTTAGCTCGTAGAGGGGCCTCGATTTTCCCTCGTATTTAACGAGTCCAGACCTTGTGAGTAATGTCTCTCCGAACTTCGTCATTATCAAGCTAAAACGAAGGTTTTGCCGTTTCTTTTTGAAGACTTTGCCATCGTACACCGCTCGGTGGCAGCATTGCCACCGCCCAGTGGCAGCATTGCCACCGCCCGGTGGCAGCACTACCACCGGGCGGTGTACGATGAAATGATGTACGTTTGCAAACGGCATGATGACCATTTGCAAACGGTAAGACGCTCATTTGCAAACAGCAAGACGTTCTTTAAAAATCAAAATAGTATGGGAACAATTATATTTAGGGCTCTTCTCGTTAAAGTCGCTATAACCATGCATTTAACGGAAGAGCCCCAAACTTAATATCATATAAATAGTTAGCAGTTCAAACCATTCCTGAAGAATTCGCGCAACGCTTGCCCCCGTTCCTTATAGTCGGGAAGATAGTAGGCCATCAACGCATGGAATCGGGCATTATGAGAGGCCTCCTTGAGATGACATAATTCATGCACAATAATCATTTCTATACACGATTCTGGACAAAAAGCCAAATTCGTATTTAGGCAAAGGATACGCCGAGCAGGCTGCATGCTTCCCCATTGGGATTTCATTCTTCTACAGCGTATCTCTGACAAAGGAGCCTCCTTCATTATGTTCATCCATTTAGCAAGCAATGCATGAACCAAAGCATTAAATTTATTTGAAAACCAAGCATTCAGCAATCGTTGAACCTGTGACTTACTTAACGATGATTGGCCATGAACAATGAGTTCATCCCCTCTTTCTTCGACCTGCGTAGCACTCGAATTTTCATCAATCTTCAACTTATAAAAGCGCCCCAAAAACACGAAAGTCTCTCCTGATTCGAACCGATGCTTTATCATTGAACACTCTGTTTCTCTGCGCTTCTTCATGGCATTCACAGCACGTTCTAACCACTCTTCTTTTTCTCGCAGAAACTGAAGTATCTGCGACTCTGAAAACGTACGAGGAATTGTCAACTTTGCATTACCATCACGATCAACCCTCAATCGCATACTGCGGACGTCCTTGACAGTTGCTGTAACTGTTATACCATTTAATATAAATTCAAACTTCATAGATTTACTTTTAATGCAAATGGGAATATACGTTGAGGGTCATAGAATGTGGCCAACGATTCCACCATTGCTTGTACATTTAGCGAAGGCTTCTTACGATAAACAGTCTTTCCGTTTACCCTGATTGTCAACAACTTATCAAAGTTTACTTGATCTTCTGCAAGAAACAGAATAAAACTGCCAGAAGTAGCTTGATCATACGTGCGAGTAGATTTTAATTCTATACCCCACTGAGGATCTACCTCACTGGCAGCATAATGTACGTTCTCAACGGCGATATCTACTTCATTATCGTGTACGTTCATATCATAGCGTGTGCGCAACTTGGCATCTGGACGCTTTATCACCTTTATATTATAGAAGCCCGTGCGATGACGCCCGTCCATATCAAAATCTTCCCAGATAAAATGATTCGGATGCGGATTGCGCGTAAAAAGCGACAACCAAGGAGTCGTAGGCGAATAATCGATGAAGTGCTGACGACCTGGTATGAGTTCTACCTTATGGCGAAAGCCCTCTGGATGAAGATCCTCTAAACTATCGAGCGCTTGAGCTGTATAGCGAGTAAGTCTGTTACGATAAAAGCCTGCATCGTCAGCTCCTGTTCGCAAGCTAAAGCCGATGTTGCTCAAATTCTCAGCAGGTGCATTTTTCAAAGGTTCTCCTCCTGCCATAGGACCTGCTGCAGCCCAATAATCAGCATAGAATGAGGCTAAACGCTGAGAACCATAGCCTCCCTCAGAGATACCAAACACATAGAGCCGATTAGGATTAATAGCATCATCCATAAGGAGCAGCTGGCGTAATAATCTTTCCCAAGCCCATTGCTTTCCTCTCTGCCACCAACGATACCATTCCCCCTCATTGGGTATTTGCGGAATGAAGTAGACTGAAGGCGCATCAGCAAAACGCTTTGCTAAGATAAGCCCAGTCTCCCACTCCTGCTGTTTAGGACCAGAACCATGAAGATATAGAAAGAATGGAAAGCCTCCTTGAGGACGCGAGCCCTTGCTTCCAAAATAGAAAGGCATTGCCGCACGATGCTCTAAACTATCGGGAATAACCCACATGCCACTTGAACGACCGAGACTATCCAATACAGGAAGAGCATCTGACTGAGCAACTTTATTGCTTACCTTCCATGCTTCCCATATTTGTTTACGAGCACTTTCGATTTGGCTCTGTGAAAGTCGATTAGAAGGTACTTTAGAAGGAGTATTTCCCTTAAGCACTTGCTCGAAGTAAGAAGAAACTTCCTTCTGATTCTGAGCAGATACACTCAATGAGCAAGTACACATAAATATCATTAATATCTTATTCCACATACTATCTTAGGTAGCTAATTATTACATATTCAAGACAACATAAACGAATGGTGAGCATACCATCTAACATTAGGAAAGAAATCAACTCTCAACAGCATCGGCCATCATCGCCAAATCATCGTCAGTCAATCCCGAAGCCTTTAGGATATCCGCATCCTTGGCAAGGAATTCTGCATTGCGATTCTTCTCTTGCGATTGTCGATATAGCATGACCGCTTCTTGTAGTTTCCCTTGAAGCCATGCCGTATGTCCAGCATTCAAATAGTCTGACGCTGTTGGTTGCTGATTAAGTAGCTTCGTATAATACTTCTCAGCTTGTTCGTATTTTCGCGTGAGCAAGGAACACCACGCCAAAGCGCGTATAGCGTCTTCCGAATCTGGCTGTAGGTAATTGACCTTATATAGATACTTCAGAGCCTCATCATAACGTTTCAAGTAAACTAAGCATTCTGCCTGACGAAGCGCAGTTTCGACATTCTCATGATCCAACTGTTCAAGTTCATCATAACATTTCAGAGCCTTCTGATAGTCAGCTTGTACGCGCCAGCAAGAAGCCAATCTGTGCAGAGTCCATGATGAATGTGGTTTAAGCACATCAGCACGCTCATAACATATGCAAGCCTCGGCGTAGTCTTTACATTGTTCATGGCTATAGCCCTCCTTCTGCAATGTATTGACTGTATGCATTGCTTCTGGCAAACGATGATATAGCGTACGAGCTAAATCATATGATTTATCCTTAAACACGAAATTGGCCATACGAAGCAAGAAATCATCATCGGTCAGCAACCTATCAAATGGTGCATAGTCGGCAATAAACAGATTAAGCTGAAATGGATTAACAAATTGTTCTCGATGCACAAACAAATTGCAGAAACGATAAAATCCTTGCACGTAAGAGCGTAATGTTTCTCTGAAATCGGATTGATCGGAAATGGCTTCCATGTCCTCCTTCGTTTCATTCATAGAAGAAAGCATTTTCGATACCAACCCATCAGCCTGAGGCATCTGCTTCATATGGTCGGCCATCAAACAGAACGAATACTTATCTGAATCACAAAGATTTTGATTGTGAAAGAACAACTTCACAAAAGGGTTATTGCCTACCTCTTTAGGCATATCTGGATGGTTCAACGTGAAGGGCCAAAACCAATTACTCGTAACGTTGAAGAACGGGAAACGCTGTTTCAGTACTTTGAATGTACCCATATACATATCCGCACCACGCTGCTGAAGTTCCACGAAATCATGCATATACTCAGAGAGTTTCTTGTCGTCACTTTCCCACTCTGGGTTCAGCTCCGATTCTGCAAATTTCTCTTGCAAGTCCTCTACGGCTGTCGATTCATCTATCTTGATATTCTGCATGCGCTTCATCATCTCAGGGATAATCTCGGTCTGAAGATTTCGCTCAATGCGCTTTGTCTCCATACTGAGGAACAATTGCATTTGAAGCATCTCTATTTCGCGCACGAAGTTGGGTATTTCTGACATTAAGCGCAATCTCCCCTCTATCTCAGGATAGAGTGCTATGCGTTCTGCATGACAGATGTGTACAAAGATAACTCCCGTCAATGCTCTGACCCTTAACTCTACTTGATCTGACATAGAATAATCAAGCAAAAAGCGGTATTTAGCCAAATCGAAGAACTTCATAGCTGAAAGTGTAACTGCGCTTACGAGCAAGCACTTATTGATTAATGGATAAGCGTCAGACACCATATAATCCGTCATAGCCGTTTCATCGTCAGCAGTCCATGCTCCTGACAACCATACTCCATCAAACAGATTACGTATGTGACTTTCTCCATTATCGCTGGCTAAGCTCGATAAAGTAAAGTTAGATCCCTTCAGATTCAGCAAAGTTCGAAAGCTTATAGTATAAAAGGATTCATCATCCATAAGTTCACCTTCACGCTTAAGTGCGTCAGCCAATTCGTAGGCACGGCGGACGAACCCTTTATACATCCTTCCACGTTCGGGATCAGCCGCACCACGCTTCATATAGTCAAGCAATATCTGATAAGAATCTACAAGATTGTCTATTTCATCTTTTACAGTCCATTGTCCTAAAGTAGTGCATAAACCTTGCAGAGATTGCAAGGCTGACATCAACTTGTGATTTTTCAACGACTGCATAGCATCGTTGTACAAATATTGATAGGTTTGCGCTTTCATGTGTTTAACTATTTGCTCTTCTTAAAAGAATGGTTCATAAGATTAGAATCGAATTGTATCGGCCACTTCTTTAGGCAAATGATAATCCTTTTGCAAAATAAGGCTATATGCATTCACACCTTTGATTCTTATGGAATCAAGTGCCATTCGTCTTCCTTTTTCTAACAATTTCCATTGAGTTCGCCGATCAACACGTTTTAGGCTCTTCTTCTTCATCACAAAGCATCCATTAGCATCAGCATTTCGCTGAGAATAGATACAAAAATGCCCGTTAGCATAAGCCAAAGCTGTATATGGCCACGAGACGACAGCCGCATCCACTTGATCGCTATTCAACATATCTGCACGCAACTTAAGATCATTAATCTGCGGACGATATACAGCATCCTCACTTAAGCCCGCACCCTTCAATGCCACATCGAGCAGATGATTCTCAGAAGAAGAGCGTGCTATAGCAACTGTGCGTTCCTTGAGATTTTTCACAGTTCTAATACGCAATATACCACAGACAAGGATCTGCCAACGTGATGTTCCTTCCCACATAATCTCCAAACCTCCCATACGCGAACCATAAAGAGCCATACGCTCCTTGTCCGCCCAGCCTCCATCTGCTATGCGACCCATCAAAGTAGTATCACAATCCATCTGTGAAGGATAGGTAGCTATCTGCACTTTGAGTCCCAAAGAATCGTATATACCTGTGCGTTGAGCCACATAGATAGGGAAGCAATCGCGATTGGTCACCAATGCAACATGAAGTGCTGTAGAATCATAGCGTTCCGTCCCAAAGTTTATAGTCTCCATGGGCTTATCGCTCTGACAAGAGATGAGCAGATAGGACCATAGAGATAACAACAGGAACACTGTGGAATACATGTATTTCACGTAGGAAGTTTTCATGTGATTAATACGTACTTTCACTCTAATAATTAACACTTAAGATGATTAACACGTTTTTTATAGAAAAACGGCTGCGTCTCAGCCATTCAAACAAGTTTGATGGCATTCGG